>Ga0209494_1000263_pt1 | contig 22600 bp, 22 predicted proteins | sample EN1Hudseemescosm_FD_184628 | JGI IMG/M metagenome (GOLD analysis project Ga0209494, IMG submission 184628) | Methane-oxidizing microbial communities from mesocosms in the Hudson Canyon - EN1B Hudson Canyon (SPAdes) (version 2) | ecosystem: Environmental > Aquatic > Marine > Cold seeps | place... | reverse complement strand
AGAGAGATTTTATTGATTGTTGAACTAATGGCCATAAGTTAATTTCGGGTTTGTGTGTCACATTGAAAGTGATTTTTAAGAAAAATAGCAGGCTAAAGCACTGCGCCCCAACAAACTAATGCTTCAAAATTTATTCGTACCTACGGATATCTCATACAAATTAAGCATATTATTAAAGGGGGGTTGTGGGAGAAGTTTTTAACCGCGATCTTATACAAGTTGGGGCTTACACTTAAGGCGAAACATTAAGGTAGAGTTTGGAAACTATAAAAAAGCTAAAGATTTTTTACTCCTTATTACCCAACAAGCCAACATCAGCACTTAACGAATCTCACTAAATAAGGTACATTATCGGCTATGTTAGAGCACTGGTTAAATCGATGCTTCTGCAAAAAAATACCACGAATTTTAGCAGATAATCCAACAACACTATAAAACAAATGACACAAAGCGCTGAACTAGAGCAAGCACCTGAACTTATTGCCGCTGTTGATCTTGGCTCCAATAGTTTTCATATGATTATTTGTAGCGTAAAAGACGGCCAGTTACAAACGATCGACCGTTTAAAAGAAATGGTGCGACTAGCATCGGGTTTAAACGAAAAAAACATCCTCGATAAAGCCACCCAACAACGCGCACTGGCTTGTTTAGAGCGCTTTGGGCAACGCATTCAAAATTTCCCCGATAATAATGTCCGCATCGTCGGCACTAATACTTTACGTACTGCCAAAAATGCCGAACAATTTTTAGCCAAAGCCGAACTAGCTCTAGGCTATCCAATCCATATTATTTCTGGGATAGAAGAAGCACGACTAATTTATCAAGGCGTTGCTCATAGCTTACAAAGCAATGCTAATCGCCGCTTTGTTATGGACATCGGTGGCGGCAGTACAGAATATATTATTGGTACTAATACCACCCCTTCTCAAAAAGAAAGCTTACGCATGGGTTGCGTTACCGTCAGCAACCGCTTCTTTACTGATGGAGCTATCAGCCCCAGCCAATTTCACAAAGCGACCATCTTTGTTAACCAGCAACTCAGTAGCTATAAAAAATTATTTAACAGCCGCCAATGGGATGAGGCCATTGGCGCATCAGGTAGTATCCGCGCAATAGCTAAAGTTATCACCGCCAGTCAATGGAGTAATGATGGCATTACTCTACAGGGCCTAAAGAAGTTAAAAGATCACGTACTCACATGTAAACATATTTCTGAAATCCAATTACCCGAATTAGACGAAGAACGCCTGCCTGTCTTTATCGGCGGCCTAGCCATTTTATATGCCACCTTCCAAACTTTAGACATAGAACAAATGAGCGTTTCTGACGGCGCTTTACGCGAAGGCCTGATCTACGACTACTTAGGTCAAATATCAGATCATGATGTTCGCTCAGATACAGTAAACCTACTCACTACGCATTACCATACCGACACTAAACAAGCAGAATCCATCAAAAACACCATTACCAATATATTAGCGCAATCTAGCACCTTCTTAGGCGCACAAACCAAGCTAATGACTCAATACCTCGCTTGGGCTGCTGACCTGCATGAAATTGGTCGTAATATTGCCCATAGCCAATATCACAAACACGGCGCTTACATTATTAAACACGGTGACTTAGCGGGTTTTTCTCAACAAGACCAAACATTACTCTCAACGCTTATAGCCGGCCATCGACGTAAAATTCCGAGCAAAAAACTAGCCGAATTGCATGTCCCATGGAATAACAGCGCTATTTACATGGTTATTATCTTAAGACTAGCCGTCTTATTACATCGTAATCGTAGTAATACTGATCTACCTGAATTTAAAATCACCTTAGGAACTAACAAAGTTAGCTTAGAATTCCCTGCAGGCTGGCTAGACAATGCTCCGTTAACTCAAGCAGATCTCAATCAAGAAACCGACTATTTAGCCAAAGCTAAATTTAAGCTGATCGTCAGCTAAAACCCATGCTCATTTTATTACGCGCCATCTTATACAGCATAGCAATACCTACACTAATTATTGCTATCTGTATTGCGCTCAGCACCAGTAATAAAAGCATCGCCATTCCACAATGGCAACTCACCAGCACCGACATTCAGCGCGCCAAGACCATCTTGCACGCCAATCAACACAGCACCAACCAAGTCGTTAACCTTAGTCTAACTGAGCGTGATCTCAATATCGCCTGCGCGTATTTACTTAACCTCTACACCGATAGTCAATCGCTAATCAAACTCAGTACAGACTACCTTTCTTTTCAGCTACGCTTTACCCTGCCCAACAACTTATTTGGACGCTATCTCGACTTACAATTTCAACTCTATATTCCACCGTACCAAGCCCCTGAAATAAGAAATCTACAGATCGGCCAAATTAGCATTGCCGACGCCTATGCTGGTTTATTCATAGACAAAGCCATTCAACATACGCGACTCAACCAGTACCTAAGTTTATTCAGCCAAAATCTAAAAGAAATTCACCTCTACCCAAATCAACTACAGATCAAATACCAACTACCAGCACAAACCACAGCCAAAATTCAAAGTTTACTGACACCCAATATCGACAAGCGCGCCTTAAACCAATACCAAGAAATACTTGATAAAGCTTTACTTAAACATGATAAAGAATGGCGTTTATCGCTAAGCGAGATTCTCCAGCCCTTGTTTCAGCTAGCACAACAACGCTCCTCAGCGGCCAACGCTATCGAAGAAAACCGACTCGTTATATTCATTGCCAATCGCTATGTTAATAACTACCCTGGCTCAGGCAACAAAAATAAGAAAAGAAAAGCCATACCTTACTACACAGCCTCTTTATATAAACGCATCGATATGGCACAACACTTTATGTGGTCTGCCACCTTATCCGCGTCAGGCAGTAGCGACCTCGCTCACCTAGTCGGCGTAGAAAAAGAGCTGAACGATGCCAAACGCGGCAGTGGCTTTAGCTTTATAGACCTAGCTGCCGATAGAGCTGGCGTAAAGTTTGGCGAATACGCCACAGCCAATCCAGAACAAGCACTTAAAATACAACAAAAAATGGCGCATATTACAAATTACCAAGCCTTTATGCCTGAAATAAGAGACCTACCCGAAAATCTCAGCGCCCAAGCCTTTCACGCACAATATAAATCAACTTACAGCACCAAATACCAAAGCGTTCTACAAGATATAGATCAACGTATTAGTGCTTGTGAGATTTATCAGTAGCTAAGAACAAGCATTACGTTAGGAGGAATGGGGCGCAGGCCTTCATTAGGGCTTACACTTAAGGCGAAACATAAGGTACGGTACGCATTGCGTACCTCTCGGTGTAACAGGGTATGCGGTGCATACCCTACATAAATTGTACCGGCTTAGAATACTAGCCGCACTTTAAAAAGCAGACTAAAGTTCTGCGCCCCATTGTGCTCAAGTTATTTCTGCATATTCCTAACTAATCGATATTACGAAAAAGAATAAGAATAAGAATTAAATATTAGACCAAGCTCACATTATGTGGGAGGGGCTTTAGCCGCGACTTGTATCAAATAGCGCCATTATTTATTGTGTGCTTATATATACCGCCTCGCCTAAGCGAGGACTCCTACTGTTAAATCATTTAGTTACAATTCTTTCTCTTTAATCTATCCTGCACAATGTTGCGCCACCCTATTTTATTTCTCTAACCCATGCCTTATATTTGCCCCATCTGCCAAACCCCACTATTGCAACACCTTCCCGCACAAAGCTATCAGTGCAGCAATAACCACCACTTTGATATTGCCAAAGAAGGCTACGTAAACCTACTCCCCGCACAACATAAAAAATCCAAAGAACCGGGCGATAGCAAAGAAATGATGCGCGCTCGGCGCAATTTTCTAGAAGCCGGATTTTATCAGCCACTAGCACAAGCAATCACCAATATAATCGATCAATATCTAGCCGACATTCCAAAACCACGCATATTAGACATGGGCTGCGGAGAAGGCTATTACAGCCGACAAATTGAAATATTAGCGCAACATGACAACCTAGATTTACACGGCCTAGATATTGCCAAGAATGCCATTTTAGCCGCTGCAAAAAAACAACCCACAGCACACTTTATAGTCGCCAGTAGCGAGCGCATGCCTTATAGCGACGACTTCTTTAACTTGCTACTACGTGTTTACGCCCCATCCAATGACAATGAAATCAAGCGCCTACTAAAAACTAAGGGCTACTTATTAACTGTCACTCCAGGCCCGCGCCACTTATGGCAATTAAAAGAATTCATCTACCAAGACACCAAAGAACACGACACTCAAGCCCCTTTACCAGAAGGTTTTGAAAACATAAGCAGCCAAAGAGTCAGCTACACAATAACGCCCGATCAAGAGCAACGCCTGGCCTTATTACAAATGACCCCCTTTGCATGGCAAGCAACAGAACAAGCAACCCATGCCATCCAACAGGCTAAAAATCTAGAAATTGAAGCAGATTTTATATTGACACTTGCAATGAAAAATTAGAATGACCTCTTACAGCACCCCATCAATCTACAACTACAATAGCGAATCAGCCAAAGATTAGGTCTGCACCAGTATCTAGAGCACTAAAAAACACAAAATAGAGTAGTATAACGCTTAGGATTGAGGATTTTATTAAACCCAAAAGGCATAGAATGTGCTGAGGTACACTAGCGAACATAAAGCTTAGCGCAGCAAACATAAAACCAAACAAAGGACCTTTAAAATGCAAAAATATAAAGTAGTAGAAATTGAAGTTCACGTAGGCGGCGAAGATTACCTGATCAACCTAGAAGGATTCTATATAGACGCAATGATTACAGCGGGTCATCCCGATATTGAAGCGTTTCTTGCATCCAAAATCGAAGCACAAGGCGGCTGGCTACAAGACATCCCTATCGACACACAAGCACGTTACACCGTCGTTCAAACATTATCAGAAAGTTAAAACAACAACTTTACGCTGAACATTTACCAACAGCGTTACAGCAGCACAGCACCGAATTAAAACAAAACCTCTAGCTTGAGGTTTTTTTATGCCTACTGTTTTACTCCAGAAACACGGTAGTTAACGACATAAAACAGCTCCTATCAGAACTCACCCATTAGCAAAAAACTGGCAAGGAAAACTGTTAAACGGTTCATCCCCACGGGTGTGGCATAGCTATCTACACAGTTTTTGACATTAAAATACCAAGGAGTTGCAAGTCAAAATATCCCCCTTTCCTGTTGGGGCATAAGTATCTACACAAGCCTTAAAGTCTTCTCCAGCGGGAGAACGTCGAATGAGAAAAAACAGATAAAGCTTTGATTCTCTTCAACTGTAGCCTGCATGTAGTTTACGGAATGCGGGGGTAGCCGCTCCCAAAACCTCCCGTATTCCGCAAGCTCCATATCGGGCTACAAGAGACTTTAGTTTTAAGCTAACAGTTATACGTAACCAGAAAAAAGTTATGCAGATACCTATGCTTCTATGGTGGGGATGATTTTTTTAAGGATTTTCGACTGTCGAAAAACATCCCGACACATTAAGCGCACTTCTCGCTCAGGGTTACCATAGCTTTTGGCGGCAATTTTAAACGCATGCGGAATAATATCGTCAAATTTAAACAAATCAGCAAGATCATAAACAAACGATAAAGGCTTGCCTGTATGAATAAAACCAATCGCAGGTGCATAGCCAGCGGCTAAAACGGCAGCTTCACTAATTCCGTACAAACAGGCTGCGGCTGAACTGATACAACGATTTGGCATATCGGCACTCCCCCAATTATTACGGTCATAGTTACGACCACTCCAAGTAACGCCTGCTTGTTTAGCTAATAATTGATAGGTTTTCTTGACTCTTGAACCTTCAATGCCACGTAATTGTTCAACACTGCGTCGTTCAGGCGGTTTTTCTCCAAAGCGAATTTCATACATTTTACGCACGACTTTTAAGCGTGCGACATCATCTAATGCTAATTTGGCTTGATACAGTAATCGATCAGATCGCGCTCCGCCAGGTTGACCCGAAGCATATAGTCTGACACCCGCCTCACCGACCCAGACTAATAAAATTCCTGCTCTGGCAGCTAGTGCCGCAGCATGGTGCGATAATCGCGTTCCGGGTTCGAGCATAATGCAGGCAATACTACCAACAGGAATATGTGTGCGTATGCCAGTTTCATCAATCACGACAAATGTGCCGTCTTTGACATCGACTTGGCCTTTCTAAATAAAGACCATGGAGACGCGCTCTTTCATGGCAATAGGCTTGAGTGGTGGCAGCATCAGAAGTCCGGTAATAACAAGTTTTGAAACGGTTTATGATTTTTCCAGCGATAGGTTTTAAAATCACGCATATCGGTGGAAAGTATGCGACCGTGCCCCATTTCTTCAGCGAGTATGACTAAAGAAGCATCTGCTAAATCCATGGGTAAGTCTGCATATTTTTCCATTAAGACGACAACCCGCTGCATATGGATAGCGGCCAAATCATAAATTTGATAAAGGCCGGCATCATAAGCAGCTAAAAATGCACAGGCTTGTTTTTGCCCTATTCTTGATTGTAATAAATAAGTTGTTTCAGTAATAACCGGCCATGTACAACACAAAGGACTATCAAGCTGGTTTAGCGCAGTAACAGCCTTGCGGTGAAAGTGATCACCTTCATTTAGCAAGGCATACCAAAAGCCTGTATCAGCGATGATCGAATTTTTCATCAAGATACTCCCCGACATATTTTTTATAATTAACCGAACCATCCGCTGATCCATGACCTATGCCGGCTAACATTTGTAGTAATTTCTGGTTTTTTTCCTTGCCACTTAACTCGGTTTTTTCATAAAGTAAATCCAGTGCTTGCTTGATAATTTCCGTGGTATTTAAATGGGTTACTTGCTGGATAGCTTTAAGCTTTTGCTCATAACTATCATCAATTCGCGCTGTGATTCGCATACTACACCTCTTGTCAGACGATTTGTCGCACAACTATAACATTAAATTAAAAAACAATAAGAAATTACATTAACAGCCTATGCACTAAAGCTGTAAATGATAGATTTTATAATGCAATGGCTTAGTGCCTTTGTTGTTTGCTATGGCATTTTGAATAAACAAACTCAGGATCAAGGTCTGCGTCCGAACCCCATTCAACAGTATCAAAAGAAACATGTACTCGTTTAAAAGCATTCGGTTCTTTTTATTTTTTAAAAACACCTGTCTCTAAAAATGGTTTCATATCTAAAATGCCAGCTTCAACGTTATCGAACTCAATAGTAAGCTGATAACTATTGCCCGCAGTTACTTTTTTTACGGATGGGAAGGTGTCGTTGGCCTCTATGGTTAATTTATTACCGGGCTTCATAGCTATTTCTTTCTTGGCAGTTGATTTCTTATTTTTACAATCGTTGTTACATTAATCGTCTTCGGGTTAAAACAGTAACGACATCTCTTCGACCCTCAATAACAATATAAATATTACTATCTGCAATCCGGTAGATAATGCGATAGACAGAAGAAAGTATTTGCCGGTATCGGGTCATACCTGTAGCGGATAATTCTGTTGGTATAGTATCTCGCTCAGGTAAACCCTTTAGAATTTGTATACTCGCCTGTATATTGTTGATCACATTTTCTGCAATTTTGTCACTTACTTGCGCCAAATAATAATCACTAATAGCATAAAGATCATTGAGTGCTGGTTACGTCAAACTTACTTTATAGCTCACTCAAGCCTCTGCATTTTCTTAATTGAGAAAACGCCTCATCAGCTGAAATAATATTTCCTTGCTCAATATTTTTTTCACTTTGAGCCAGCATTTTTAACATAGCCATAGTCTCCTGAGCCTATTCATATTCCTGCACTGACTGAACGACCATAGCGGCTTCACCATTTTGAGTAATTAAATAAGGTGCTCCGCTTGCTTTAAGTTCTGCCGCTAATTTTGCGGCATTTGCTTTTAAATAACTAATAGGTTTTATATCTTGGGAAAGGTACATGACGCCTCCTGTAAAATCGAACTCAATTTAAACTTAATTTGGTTTTACTGTACGCCTTATAAGCCGCCCTACTCCATTACATCTTTATTTTATTAACCTACACTGATTTTTCACTTACGGCTAATTTCTAAGCTGCCTGTGCGGCAGTGAACTCTTTACTCCTTCCCCTCGTCCGCCTACTGGTTTTCTAAGCTGCCTGTGCGGCAGTGAACATGAAGATATGCTTCGGTACTACGATACAAGATTTCTAAGCTGCCTGTGCGGCAGTGAACGAATTGTGGTTGATAAAACCGTTACTTATATGTTTCTAAGCTGCCTGTGCGGCAGTGAACAATTCATTAAGCGCTCTAATAATTTCATGCGTTTTCTAAGCTGCCTGTGCGGCAGTGAACGAACAGAAGTTCCAGTTGCAGCAAGGCCAGCGTTTCTAAGCTGCCTGTGCGGCAGTGAACTAGAAGATTTAGAACAATATACAGATACAGAATTTCTAAGCTGCCTGTGCGGCAGTGAACGTCAATGCTTAGCTTTTCCGCTGCTGCGGATATTTCTAAGCTGCCTGTGCGGCAGTGAACTTCTGGTGTTGTAATTCCTGTTGCTAACCAAATTTCTAAGCTGCCTGTGCGGCAGTGAACAAATTTTGTAGATTGTTACTCTACTTTTTCTATTTCTAAGCTGCCTGTGCGGCAGTGAACCACAAGCAACACCTACATTAACCCCTTTAATTTTTCTAAGCTGCCTGTGCGGCAGTGAACGGGTCAAGATTTGCGGGATTGTAATCTTCTGTTTTCTAAGCTGCCTGTGCGGCAGTGAACGGATTGTTCAAGGTGTTAGAGGGGAGGGTAAATTTCTAAGCTGCCTGTGCGGCAGTGAACTTGAAATGACTGCCATTTGCTTTGCCTCGTCTTTTCTAAGCTGCCTGTGCGGCAGTGAACAAACCAGCAATAGGATTTCTCTTTGTGATTCCTTTCTAAGCTGCCTGTGCGGCAGTGAACCTGGCGCTGGATTGTTGGCCGCTCAGGGTGCTTTTCTAAGCTGCCTGTGCGGCAGTGAACTTCTATCTTTTCGTCGTAACTCGCTATTGGGTTTTCTAAGCTGCCTGTGCGGCAGTGAACACAATTGATCCATTTTGGCAATTAATTACCCATTTCTAAGCTGCCTGTGCGGCAGTGAACTATATTTAGATAAATTAGTGAAACCATCTAATTTTCTAAGCTGCCTGTGCGGCAGTGAACATCATTATTGACAGTCGAAACGCTCAAACTAATTTCTAAGCTGCCTGTGCGGCAGTGAACAACACTTTCAGCACCTTAACCTTGGGCACTAATTTCTAAGCTGCCTGTGCGGCAGTGAACGATCCTCGAACTCCTGAGCCGTTATTCTAGTTTTTCTAAGCTGCCTGTGCGGCAGTGAACCGCGCAATAGCCCACGCGTCCCGCATTTGAGCTTTCTAAGCTGCCTGTGCGGCAGTGAACTTAATAGAAAATAATCCCCCACTAAATTAATCTTTCTAAGCTGCCTGTGCGGCAGTGAACACAGAGTGTACGGCAAAAAAAAACCCGCGAATTTTCTAAGCTGCCTGTGCGGCAGTGAACGTATTGTAGTAACGCCAAGGCCAGCGGAAAATTTTCTAAGCTGCCTGTGCGGCAGTGAACAAGGTGTTATGTCATGTGATATTTCTGACAATTTTCTAAGCTGCCTGTGCGGCAGTGAACTGCCCCCCGCACCATCATCACCACCATAAGTCTTTCTAAGCTGCCTGTGCGGCAGTGAACTCTTCATTAACGCCTTCCTGATTCGCAACGAGTTTCTAAGCTGCCTGTGCGGCAGTGAACTTTTGCCGCCTAATTCGCATCTTGATGAATACTTTCTAAGCTGCCTGTGCGGCAGTGAACTTTATATCGTTTAATGTCAGCGCGCTGGTATATTTCTAAGCTGCCTGTGCGGCAGTGAACATTTAGTCAGTGACATTATTTCCGCCTCGCATTTTCTAAGCTGCCTGTGCGGCAGTGAACTTAAACCCTCATCAAAAAGACTAAGGTTATCATTTCTAAGCTGCCTGTGCGGCAGTGAACTTTCGGGCATTTTTCTATGGAATCTCATTGTGTTTCTAAGCTGCCTGTGCGGCAGTGAACTTGATGAATACGGGAATATTGTTTGTGATTTGTTTCTAAGCTGCCTGTGCGGCAGTGAACTGATAGTCGGCGTGGCAGTATGGGCACTGGAATTTCTAAGCTGCCTGTGCGGCAGTGAACGGTTGTTACCGTTTCAGCTTGGGTTTTTGTCTTTTCTAAGCTGCCTGTGCGGCAGTGAACATAAAATGGTTAAGTGTGGCGGGTTCGGCGGTTTTCTAAGCTGCCTGTGCGGCAGTGAACATTTTAAAGGTGTTTCTTTTGATTCTCGCTTATTTCTAAGCTGCCTGTGCGGCAGTGAACTACCTTCCCCCCAGTTCACCCAATTCATTGGATTTCTAAGCTGCCTGTGCGGCAGTGAACTTTTAGATAATACGCCGGTAAAAAATGCAGATTTTCTAAGCTGCCTGTGCGGCAGTGAACTTCCGCACGCGTTAACGCAGGCGCACCACCATTTTCTAAGCTGCCTGTGCGGCAGTGAACCTCAACTCATAGAATCCGCCCTCTTTATCAACTTTCTAAGCTGCCTGTGCGGCAGTGAACAAACCGGCGTTTGCTTGGGTGGCACGCTTTAATTTCTAAGCTGCCTGTGCGGCAGTGAACGCATCAAATGATAGGCGTGCATGGGCTGTATTTTTCTAAGCTGCCTGTGCGGCAGTGAACGCACTCATCGTGCAGCAAGGGTTGTCGGTAATTTTCTAAGCTGCCTGTGCGGCAGTGAACAATTAGTATTCGCATACGGCTTTTTATAAATATTTCTAAGCTGCCTGTGCGGCAGTGAACAATAACGCGGCGAAACTTAGTGAAGATTTACATTTCTAAGCTGCCTGTGCGGCAGTGAACTCATTAACAGGTATAAAGCGGGGCGTTTTGATTTTCTAAGCTGCCTGTGCGGCAGTGAACAAAAGAAAGGTTTCGTTATGTGATCGGCTGTTTTTCTAAGCTGCCTGTGCGGCAGTGAACAATACGTGCAGATCTATAAAGCCTGCCGCAATTTTCTAAGCTGCCTGTGCGGCAGTGAACATGTTGGATTGTTTTTTGTGCATTATTTTTGCTTTCTAAGCTGCCTGTGCGGCAGTGAACCTATCTAATCAAGACTCATTAAATTTTGCGGCTTTCTAAGCTGCCTGTGCGGCAGTGAACGACAGAGGAAAGCAAAATTTATTTAGGTATTTTTTCTAAGCTGCCTGTGCGGCAGTGAACTCTCCAAGCATAAAGAAAAATGATTGTTCAATTTTCTAAGCTGCCTGTGCGGCAGTGAACAGAAAATTGAGAATATAACGAGTAAAACGAGCTTTCTAAGCTGCCTGTGCGGCAGTGAACGTGTATGTGATCTAGGTTTTGTTCGTTTTGATTTTCTAAGCTGCCTGTGCGGCAGTGAACGTAAAAATATCCCATTGCCCACCCCTGATTAGTTTCTAAGCTGCCTGTGCGGCAGTGAACTGCAAATTGTTTTGTTTTATTTATTTTATACCTTTCTAAGCTGCCTGTGCGGCAGTGAACATTATGCTTTCAACCCACTGGATCTATATGAGTTTCTAAGCTGCCTGTGCGGCAGTGAACATAGCCCTAAGCATCATTGTGATGGGTTTAATTTTCTAAGCTGCCTGTGCGGCAGTGAACCATCATGCGCGATTGCCCCGTAGGCAGTTGGCTTTCTAAGCTGCCTGTGCGGCAGTGAACCCGCCCATGTTTACGTGAAAAACTCAACACACTTTCTAAGCTGCCTGTGCGGCAGTGAACGAAAAGTACCTTCTTGTACCACAACGGAGCTATTTCTAAGCTGCCTGTGCGGCAGTGAACCAATACTGGATAAAACTACTGTTACTGCTAATTTTCTAAGCTGCCTGTGCGGCAGTGAACTTTTTCCTGCGTATTCTTTCAAAGATTTATAATTTCTAAGCTGCCTGTGCGGCAGTGAACTTCAATTATCTTCTTTCCAATCTCTCCAACTATTTCTAAGCTGCCTGTGCGGCAGTGAACGAAAAAAGGCAGGAAGCAGAACGCGCACAACATTTCTAAGCTGCCTGTGCGGCAGTGAACATTTTCTAAGTCAAAGGCTCTTGAGTTATTAGTTTCTAAGCTGCCTGTGCGGCAGTGAACCAATCGTTGTTTTTCCTGCTGTGCATTTATAATTTCTAAGCTGCCTGTGCGGCAGTGAACAATCATTGAAATTAAAAGTTAAATTTTTATCATTTCTAAGCTGCCTGTGCGGCAGTGAACTGGAGCGAGAGTTATATGCAGGTTTCACGACTTTTCTAAGCTGCCTGTGCGGCAGTGAACTATCGAACGTTTTCAAGATGTTATCTGGTTAGTTTCTAAGCTGCCTGTGCGGCAGTGAACAAGTAGTTTCACCATCAAACAAAGAAACACTATTTCTAAGCTGCCTGTGCGGCAGTGAACTGCTGAATAAATACGCTCATTCGTTTCCATTGTTTCTAAGCTGCCTGTGCGGCAGTGAACAGATAATCTATGAGTCTACAGCTAATGGCATTTTTCTAAGCTGCCTGTGCGGCAGTGAACGCTCACTGGCTGGGCGCTTTTTCCAGTCCAGTTTTCTAAGCTGCCTGTGCGGCAGTGAACACGGAATGGACTGCTCTTGTGGTGCAGCTAATTTTCTAAGCTGCCTGTGCGGCAGTGAACTTAATTTATAAGAATTACTTGACAAGATATAATTTCTAAGCTGCCTGTGCGGCAGTGAACACTAAAAAAGTTCTTCAGAGCGCAAGGCTAAATTTCTAAGCTGCCTGTGCGGCAGTGAACAACGGTAAGGATTATGTATCAAATCGGTTTATTTTCTAAGCTGCCTGTGCGGCAGTGAACTGTATTATAAAGCACAAAAAAACAGTTACAACAAAAGCTTAGCTATAAAATATGGGTTTCACCCTTTATTTTATAGCTAGTTGTAACTGTTTGATTTTTATATATTGTTAAAGAGCTTAAAAAACCTGGGTATTTTAGATTCCAACGACACTAGCTGTTTGGTTTAACCAAAAATAATCAAATTTTTCCAGTGGTAGAGATCCCCCTAAATTTAAAATAACGCCTATACGTCTCACCTGCTAATAAGCTTCCACTTAAATACCACTCAATAAATCTTGTACTTCTTTCTTGGCTACTAAACCTTCTTGTATTGTTAGCTCTGCTACCTTTCCATATAAAATATCTTCTAGCGTCTTAAGTTCTTGATACCTTACAGGTGACAGCATAACGGCAATATTTTTATCTTGTTTAGAAATAGTGACTGAGCTATCTTCTAACGTAGATATAACCTCACTAAAATTTTTTCTTACTTCTGTTAAGCTAATTACTTTCATCCACCACCTAGTAACATTCAAATAAACTATTGATTTATAATATTTAGTATTTTATTTAAAGTCTAAATATTTACAAAAAATATTAAACTGTACTTTTAAAAATCTGTTCTCTTCTGAAAAAGGAGTCAGTATTTCTGAGTTAATAAAAAACCTTATGTTTGATTATCAGTCCGAACAAGAAGCAATTAATCAAGCAGATAACACCTACTCTGATTATAAAAATAACAAGCGAAACTAGCACCTTAGACCAACTGATAAAAAACAATAACTTGGACAATTAATTTACCAAGCAAGCCGAAAATAAATTTCAAATAATCGGCTTATTTGGTTAGTATGGTTAAAGTCCAATAATTCACAGTACACCAGTTGCTACACTGTGGATTGGTTTGGTTAAAACCACGGAATAGTCGCTGTTTTACTTAAACCATAGCAGTCAAAATTTCCTTCTACAGAGGAATCATATAAATGTCTTTCAATAAACAAACGAAATTTATTTTTTTGTCCTGTCTCAGTTGGTTTTTGGCTCTCCATATGAATAAAAGGTAGTTTGCTGTTTTGATTTAAGCCCTTGTCTTGTCTAAATTTCACTATTTCCTCAACAGGCTTACTTAAATGATTGGCTAAACTGACTGCCCTTTTTAATTCAGACTTAACAGCCTTTCGTTTAAAACAAGCATATTCATTCACTGATGATGGCACACTTTTAATGGATGTGGCATGTGTATAATCGGTTAAACGGTTTAGCCATTTGGCAATATCAAGTTGCTCTAATTGCGCTTGTTGATCGGCTAATAAGCGTAATTTATCACCCAGTGGAAAAGCTTTATCGCCATATTTTGGAAATGAAACAGCAATCGCTGATTGGTTTTCAGCGATTTTGTTATCCGCTAAGGCAATATGAATTTGCTGGTAAACCTTCTGCCAGAGAAAGCCTAAATTAGCTTCTGCATCAGGCAATAAAGTAATATCAAGATAATATTTCATCTTAGCTCCTTATTTATCGCTTTCCCCGAATACACCACCACGCACTAAAATTGCCATGACATAATGCTCATCTTCTATGCTTTCTAGCTCTCCACCACGCGCGAAGCTATCAAAAAAAGTATAAAAATCCTTTTTATCTTTAGGCGTTCTGTAGGCTTTACCAAGATTTGTTACCGCGCCATAAGGCTCAATAGCAATCGCGCCGGCACTGGTTTCTAAATCATCAAATTCTGGGTACCAAGTATCAATACTGCGCAGCGCATTACCTATTTTTTGGGAGTGCATTGCGGCTATCTCATTAACTGCGTAGAGAATTTTACTTTTTTTGCCTTTGCCCTTATCTAATACCAATTCTTCACTGGGATAAATTTCTTGCGCTTTACCTGATTGTACAAAACAGTTAATTTCTAACATTAAAAAATCATCAGCACTTGAAAGGGCTAGTGCGATTCTGTCACCTAATGAATTAACCTCGCCATCATTACTATTAAAATTGCGAGTGCTAAATTTTGTCGCATCAAAAGTCCAACTTTGCTCATTGTCTTTATTTAACGATTTAACCTGTACTTCAATGTTTTCTGCACCGACTCTATTGCGCCATAAAAAACGGGCATTAGCTATATTTAAAGCATAGCGTCGCCCTAGCTCTGTAAATTTTTCTCGCTCTATATAATCCAAAACAGCGGTGGTATAACTTTGCTTAAATAATGCATTGTTACACGCTGAGGGCTGTTGAACGCCGCCTAATACTTTTAAAGTGAAGTGTAATTTTAAGGTATCTTGCTCTACGCCTAACGCGCATACATCAACCGTTTGTAAATTGGCTTTTTCTACCTCAGCATTTAATTTTACGGGGTCATTTTTAATGGCAGCTTTTAAGCGATTGGAGATTGTTCCTCGAACAGATTTTTCAATCAGTTTAAGGGCAGATGTATGTTCTTTATTGCTCCATGTTGTTCCATACATATAACCATCAGAAGGTACTAGTTTTTTTTCAAATGCGAGTACGGATGCTTTGTTTTCATTTTTAGCCATGATATTTTCCTTTATTTAATTGCTTATATTGCTGTGTTTACTTGTTGGCACAAATAGAGATTATTCTCTGTTTCTATCTTGTATTGCCAAAGAATTTCATTAATTGAGTGAATACGATGCGGCATTTTAAATTCACCGAGTGTTAATACACTTTCTGCGAAACGGTGGGGGGTCTCTGGGTCACGTTGGTTTTTTGCTGCTCCTAATTCGCTAATACCATGAAAACCTGTGGCAATAGGCACAATCCAGCCTGCTGTTTTTCGCTTGCTTACCCATGTCACATTACCCTTGTCATCTTGTTCGCAATGATGATGAATCGCTAAATAATCTAATAAAGCATCCATTGCATCTTGACCTTGTGCCATTGCCTCTTGCATAAGTTCTCTACGTTCAACAATCGCATAGCCTGGCATAAGTTTTCGCGTTAATTGACGTAAATCTTTATCGTTACCTTCTTCAATTTTTAGAGAGATTGGGGCATTAAAGTCCAATATATCGCCACCTGCTATTTTCATCTGACTATGTAATAAGTGGCTGATTTTAGAGAGCAATGACTCTTCTTCATCTTTTGTGATACCTGTGTATTCTATCAGTAGTGATACATCCAAATGACAACGGGCTTCTTCTATAAAAGCTGAACGCGCCCCTGTTTTATCTAATGGGTTTCCCGTCCCAATAATGGAATGAACATAATCCCCTGCGCCTTTATGCGCTTGTAAGTCACATTGGTGGCTAATAACGGCGGTCGCTTTAAATTGTAATTCTGTAAAACCTGCCTGATTTAATTTTCGCTGTAATGCATGTGTTGCACCCAGCCATGCGGTCATCGCTGGAAAGCCAATCGTAAAAGGACTAGAAAGTGCATTCGCATTATGTACTTTTATATGAGGAACCAGTAATAAGCGTTTAGTATCGCCAATCATCGTAGTGCCTCCTTATTTTGAGCAACAATTTCAGCTATTTTCAATAGCTCTTCTTTACCTAATTTTATCGCTTGTTTTCCCATGACCTTTTCATATGAACGAGCGATCCATCTTGATATTTCTTTAGCTAATTTATCTAACCAAGTATCCTCTTCTTCTCGCTCTTGTTTAAATTCTTCACAAAGCCATATTTTTTGGTGTTTGCTTAATGTTGAGCCATCTGAGTAATATTGCTCTTCTGAGACTGATCGTACCGCCCACATTTTATCTATAATCCGGTCTAGTATTTCTTGTAAACGATAATCACGCCCCCCTCTTATATTAATATTGTTATAGTCCGTTTTAAATATTTTATGTAAAGCTTGGAACACATCAAAGTATTCCCTATGTCGAAAAGATTCAGTAAAAAAATTGCTTTTTGGGAAGTGAATAAAACGTTTTTGTATGCTGGGTGGTAATGAGTTTAATAAATGAACTTTACCGCCATTTCTATTATTTAACACACTTATATTTTGCGGTTTTGTTCCTCCATACCCAATCGTGGTTAAGTTATATAACTCAGTAAAACCAATGTCACTCAACGCATTCTTTTGTTTTATGACTCTTAATTCTTTAACCTCATCAGAAAAACGAATATGGTCAATCCTTGCTCTTAACTGATAAATTAAGCCCGAATTAGTCAATAAAGAAAGTTGATGATAATCAGCATCAACAGGAAAAAAGACTTGCTTTATTTTTGAGCTAGTAATATTTTCAGCTTTAGTTTCTACCATCGCTAAAAAACCTTCTTCTAGTTCTTGATAAGGAGTGCCTTTGATGCTTAATACTTGTTTTGCTAGTTCAGTTTCTTGTTGAATATGCTTTAACAACGGCAAGCCATCGGACATTGTTAATGTTAAAAATTTATAGACATCAAGTGCTGCTGCATTGCCTAGAGCATCTGTTTCTACAGCAATATTACCTGTTTTCAAAAAACCATCGGCGACTCTCTCGGTATCAGCAATAATAGAACTCACATAACCATTTTTATTTTTCCTAGCACTTGGGTGACTAAACGTACAAGGGTGAGTGGCTATTGAAATTTGTCCCGCTCTTTTTGCCGCATTAGGTAACCACTCTTCTAACGAAAAAACTTTCTCGCACTCTACTTGAAGCTCTTTAACTTCGTACTCATCCATTGATGCTTTTAAGTTCTTTTTTAACCACACTTCTTTTCTATCTGCAAAGAAATTTGTTATTTCGGGGTCTAACATTTTTAACACCTCCACTTAAATTTGTACCAATCCAAATTGATTACTGCATTTATACTTATTTGCTTTAAGTCATAAAATAACAGGATACACCTAGAAAAAATAAATGCAAACCATATAATTATTATAATAATTTAACCTGTGATTTACACTTAGGAACGCAGAGCGTTTCCGTATACATTCCCACGCGGAGCGTGGGAACGAGAGCACTGTGTTAAGTTAGTAGCCTAAAGCTTGTAGATTTGAATGACTAATTATAATGATTTGGCTATACTAACTTCTCTGCTATACAGGCAGCTTAGAAAATATATTTATTTTAATATTGGTTGACTGCCGCACAGGCAGCTTAAAGGTTAGTCGCACTTTTACGGCTAACCTTTATTTTTATCCCTTAACGTTTTTCGATCTTTACCAGCCCAAATTGATCATTGTATTCATACTCAGTATCCTCTCGCTCAACAAAACTTAATTCACCAAACCGTAAAGAAATGCGCCTTTTATTACATTCCTGTTTTTCTGCCTGTTTTTCCAATAAGCTCTGATAATCACGCATTAACCATAAATTTTCTTGCTCATGCTGGGTTAGCTGATTGTGTTGTATTTGTAATATATCTTCTCGGTCAATGGGGCAGCCTCTATCGTCTTTTTCAGCAAAATAACAGCTTTCTTTGTCCTCGTCATAGGTTAAAAATAAGTTAATACTAGCTTCTGTCTTACGAAATGGATTTAACTGTTGCGGTAATGCCGTTAAGTACCATGTTTCGCCTAAATATCCCTGCAACCTATTAGGGCCGACGCGCTGATAACTGGTTAATTCAGATTGCGTCACCACATGCTCTAAATCTATTAATGAAGTACGATAATTTAACTTTTCATTTTTTTGAATTCTAGCCACGGCATCTAAACGCGTTTCTATCGTTTTTATATCAATAATTTTTTTTAAATCATGTGTATCAAGCTTATATTTCTCTTCATACCCTGGCCGATTAAAGTATTTTTCTTCTGCTTCATCATTGTTTTTATAAGCTTTCCAGTTATATTGCATTAAGGCAATATTTGCTTGGCTTACTTCTCCCTCACGATGTCTACGCACCCGCCCAGCCAGTTGAATAATTGAACGATAAGACGACGGCTCTACCACAGCCCAATCAAAATCATGGTCTCGCCCGACTTCCTCAACAGGTGTGGCAACCAAAATAAAAATCAGCTGTTGAGCCTTTGTTTGGTCAATATGCTGTCGTATGATGGGGTTACTAAAGGCTTGAGGCTGCTCCCCTTGTTCTTCTTTACGTTTAAGCACGGCATCTAAATGTTTTTCCTGTTCATGGCGCAATAATAAAACTTGCTGACTATGGTAAGCCATCACTTTTACTTCAATATTATCAGCATAACCTGCATTGAGTAAGTGCCGTGTTAAGGCAATGCAAGGCATAATATTAGCCACTCGTACAACACCAAAGGACACTGTTTTTTCTGTTTTTAAGTCAATCGTATGATGTTGCTCATGCTGTTCAATAATCGCTTGCTGAATATGAAAAAAGTAACGCTCTTGCTTGGTTTCATTACTGTCAAATTCCACATCGTCCATGCTTTCAGAACATTCAACAATACGCGCTTTACGCTTAACCTCCTGACACTTTAATTTTTCTACCCGCTTATTGATAAATTCATTATGGTGTAATTGATAAGCCGTTAGTGCTGCATCACTTTGTTGACTGTTAATAGTTATTACCTTAGTCTTAAACTCATCTACCCAAGCACAACCTATTCTATTTTCCACATCACGACTTAAACAATAAAGTTGCCAGCCTTTTTTATAGGCATTAAAGTAGCCTTCCGCTAAATCTGGCGGAATCGTTGCTGATGAAATCATCACTTTACGCCCTAACATACCTGCTAAGTGAATAAGTCGCCCAATAGCAATTAAATCTGACCCTGTAAAATCATCAATCTCATCAATGACTAAATCGGATGACATTAAACGTAAGCTGGGTAAAATATAACGCCCACCTCGTGTTGTTTCTGTCGCCGCCATAATATGATCTATCGTACAGGCGAGTACAGGCGCATATAAAAATTTCCTGTCTTTTGTTTTTGTTAAAGCTGTTGCTAATCCCTCGACTGGGATATCACAATCATAATCAATCTCTTCCTCTAATAATGATTCTTGAGATTCAGAACCACTAAATTCATTGCTTGCTTCTTGTTCTTCAATTTTTGCTGAGTTATGTAATTCTGTCACTGCTTTTGAGCCAATCAGCACGGCAAGCTCTGAATCATCCAATCCAATACGGTCTCTGTATTCATCGCCTGTTTGCAAGGTTAATGTCCTTAGTCCTAGAGCCAAGATATAACGTAAACTATTGCCATCTATAGATAAAGCTTGCATCACTTTTGCATTGGCAAACGTTTTACCACAGCCTGTACTTGCCATATTAACGGCAAAGAAGCCTTTTACCTCTTTTGACTGTGCTTTTTTCCATTGTGTTATTTGTTCAACCGCTTTACTTTGCCAGCGAAAAGCAAGCGGGGTAATTTTTCTAAGCCCTTTTATATCAGTCGCCAAAGGAAGTTCTTTTTCAAACGCGGGTAATAACTGGGTTGTTTTTAGTGCATTTTTGGCAACACCTACCAAATGCTCATCCAGTTTTTGTTTATATTCTTGAGTATCCCTATCGGTATTGGCAAATAACCCCGTTGTATCCTGCCATTTTGTATCAGCATTTTGAGAGGAGTAATAATGATCGCCCAACATTAAACACAAGCGCGAATGGTGCAGGACTAAACGAAAACTACCCTCCTCCATCGCAGACTCAATTAAAGGCATACATTCCTGTAATTTTTTTGACCAGCGTTTTAGCTCTTTCATCCATTTATTGGACTGACTAATTAGCCCTTTTGGAAACTCAAAACAATCTTTAATGCGCTGTTGGTATTCTTTTTCATCCTGTTTATTTTCATAACCCCAGCTTTGGGTAATCCACTTTAGGGTCATATCAATTGAAGATGACTCAACATCTAACCACTGCTCTCTTATTTTATTTATATTATTAGAATAAGTTGGCAGCCTATGATGAGAAACAATCAGCCATGCCACTAATTTTGCAGCAGTAGGTAGCTGATCTAAGGGCGTTAAGTTTTCTTGATTTAAGACTTCTTTTAATTGGGTCTCATCAAATTCACCCTGAGATAATTTAATTAACCATGCATCAGTCTCTGAACCCGATTGTTGAACCAAAGCATTCAATAATAAACATGAAATCCATTCATGCCTAAGTGGATCTCCTTTATATTTATGTTTACTGTTTGGGCTTAATTTTTCCTGAAATAATTTAGATGCCTTACCCCAGTCATGTAATAGCGCAGACAGAGCGGTTAATGATCTAATCAGAGGTAAATATCTCCAATCATTCTCATAACGAGAATGCATAATATTTTTTTGTGTCCAATTAACAGGTACAAAACCTTCCTTATTAAATTTATCGCGCTTACCGACAATCCAAACTACTTCACTCCTACTACGGCTCCTTATCCAATGACAGCTCACCGCAGTATTTTTAGTCGCGGATTTTCTAAGCAATTTTTTAACCGCTAGCAAGCCTTCATCCGTAATAACTGTTTGCCATGTATTTGTACCAATTCGATTGGCGAAGGCATCGAGTACGCGCCGTGTTCGGTTTAATGCTTTGTGTTCGCATTGAGAAACAAAGGTGACCATCATAGGTCTTTACCTTCTAGGCTGGCTTGTTTAACGGCTTCAAACATAAAATCTAGGGCTTTATGTTGGGTAAAGTTTTGTAGGCATTGCTGTCTAAATTCTTGTTCGCTGGCTTGTTCTTTGGCACAAATAAACGCCCACGGTAATATCAAGGTATCTTTGATTAAGTCAGCAACATCAAACACTAATGCGCCACGCCGCGTTTTACCATGCATAACCGCAAAACCGTGCGGAATACCTAGCACCCAAAGCGTGGTTGCGGCGAGTCCGTAGGCTAAATAATTGCCGTGATTTAAAAAGGCGTTGGCATCGTCAGTGCTGTCATGCTGGCGGGTAAAATCTTTTTGTTTGGTGTTATTGGCGGCTATTTTGTAGAGGGCTTTGGTGAGCTGGGCTTCGACTAAGAGTAAATTGGTAACATTCTGACAGTGGTCAATTTTGTTACTGAAATTATCGAGCGCTTGTTTTATGGCTAAATTATCTAGCGTGAAGCCTTCGTTTTTTAGATCTCGGTCTTTACCCCATACTTTTTGTAAGTAGCCGATGCGTTGTTGTTGAAATTGTTTGGCGACTTTTAGCCGTTTACCTTCTTCAAACCAGAATGCCATCCAGCCTTGTATGTATTCGGTGGGGCGATATTCGCTTTGTGGGGTGAACCATTCAATTTCATTAGCGGCGATTAAAGGCGTTCCGCCACTGCCACTAAAGCCGATTAAAACCCCTGCTGAGGCGAGCATTCTAACCGCCGCTTGGGTTATGGAGGTACCTGTCCCCAGTAAAATACAGGTGGTATTGGCTATCGGGATATTCCAATATTGTTTTTCGGTATCGGCTTCGGTTAGATAAAGTACGCGCCCATCTTTTTGCATCACTCTGCATTTATCTAAGTAGTAAATATTTGCGCGTTTAGAGTGCAGAATGGCTTTTAGGTCAGTGAGTTGTTCCATCAAATAGTTCCCTTGCTATCTTTATGATATTTTCATTATCCATAACCACTGCCTCATTTGGTGAGGCAGTGGTATTTTTTTTGCATTTTATTGATTTCTGCCACGACTGCTTCTCTTAAAAACACGGGGGCGATCACCTTTACTTCTGCGCCATGTTTGAGAATATCCATGATTAACTCGCGGCTATCACTAAAGGGAAAACTCAGTTGATAGTTGCCATTGTCTAGCCATTTACCTTGTTGTTCTGGATGCCACAGCTCATCAGCAACCCAGTTGGCTCGATTTTTACTAAAGATTAATTCAGCCGTATGATCGGCTTTGCCGGTGAA
>Ga0209494_1000259_pt1 | contig 22665 bp, 18 predicted proteins | sample EN1Hudseemescosm_FD_184628 | JGI IMG/M metagenome (GOLD analysis project Ga0209494, IMG submission 184628) | Methane-oxidizing microbial communities from mesocosms in the Hudson Canyon - EN1B Hudson Canyon (SPAdes) (version 2) | ecosystem: Environmental > Aquatic > Marine > Cold seeps | place... | reverse complement strand
GACCGTAGCCCCGTCCACCCACGTCGACCACGTGGGCCGTGCATGCGAAGAAGGCGACCAGGGTGCCGTTGCGGAAGACCGGGTTGACCACCGTGAAGTCGTGGAGGTGTCCAGTGCCCTTCCACGGGTCGTTGGTGATGTAGGAGTCGCCCTCATAGATGCGGTGGGGTCCGATGTCCTCGATGAAGTTGGCCACGGCCGCCGCCATGGTGTTGACGTGGCCAGGCGTGCCGGTAACCGCCTGGGCGATCATCCGGCCCTCGGCGTCGTAGACCCCGGCCGAGAGGTCGCCGGCTTCCCGCACGCTGGTGGAGAATGCCGTGCGCACGAGGGCCAGTGCCTGTTCCTCCACTATGGAGATGAGGCGGTTCCACATGACCTGGTTCCGCAGTTCGCTCATCGGCCGGGTCCTTCGGCGTCGCTGCGGATGATGAGGAGGCAACCGTCGGCCTGGACGACTACCTGGCGGTTGGACGACACCCAGGTGGTGGTCTGGGGCTCGACGATGACGGCCGGCCCGGCAACCCGATCGCCGGGTGAGAGTGCGTCACGTTCCACCACAGCGGCCTCCACGACGGTGTCGGTTCCGGCGTCGTGGATGGCCCGGGTGCGCTGGATCGCCACCTCGCGGATCGCGTCGAGCCGCGCCACTCGTTCGACGGTCGGGCGCCGGGTGGCGACCCGCACCGACCAGCCGATGGCCTCGATGGCCAGCCCGGCGATGGCCCGCCCGAAGAATTCCTCGTAGGCCTTTTCGAACCTGTTGGCCAGCAACTCACCACCTAGGTGGTCGAACGGCCCGCCCTCGAGGCGGACCGGTATCTCCCAGCCCTGGCCGGCGTAGCGCATGAAGGCCCACCGCTCCGTTTCCAACACCGGTGGGTCTCCAGCGTTATCGCTGGCGGCCAGTGCCCCTGTGACGAAGCTGGTGGCCTCGTCGGCCATGTCCGACAGCAGCCGGTTGACCGCCTCGGCGTTGAAGGCATCGGCCGACTCGTGCTGGCTGCGGAGTGCCTCGTAGGCGAACGGGGCCCGGAGGAAGCCGATGGCCGAGCCCACGCTGGCACCCGGTGGCACCAGCAGCTCTTCCACGTCCAGCTTGTCGCAGAGTCGGCCGGCGTGTAGCGGGGCGCCTCCACCGAAGGCGATCATCGTGTACTTCGCCACGTCCTTGCCGTTCTCGACGGCGTGGACCCTGGCAGCGTTGGCCATGTTCTCGTCGACCACCTCGGCCACACCGGCCGCCGCCTCGTCGGTGTCGAGGTCCAGGACCTCGGCGACGTCTGATGACAGGGCAGCACGGGCCGCCTCGTCTGACAGGTCGATTCCGGGAGCGCCGAAGGTGTCGGCCGAGAGTCGGCCCAGAACCAGATCGGCGTCGGTCACGGTGGGTCGGATTCCGCCCAGCCCGTATGAGGCGGGCCCCGGTTCGGATCCGGCGCTGAGTGGTCCGACCCGGATCTGGCCAAGCACGTCGACCCCGGCGACGGAACCGCCACCGGCCCCGATCTCGATCATCTCTATGACCGGGATGGAGATGGGCATGCCGCTGCCTTTGGTGAAGCGATGCGTGCGGGCCACCTCGAAGGTCTTGGCGGTGCTCGGGGTGTGGTCCTCGATCAGACAGATCTTGGCTGTGGTGCCACCCATGTCGTAGCTCAGCACTGCGTCCAGACCGTGTCGGGCTGCAATGTCGGCGGCGAAGATGGCGCCCCCGGCCGGACCGGACTCGATGAGGCGCACCGGGAACCGCGCGGCGCTGTCAACGCTCATCAGGCCGCCACCGGAGTGGATCAGGTAGACGGGGCAGCGGGCACCGGAGGCCTGCAGCTGCTCGTCCAGTTCACGGAGGTAGGAGGCCATGAGCGGCTGTACGTAGGCGTTGGCGCACACCGTGTTGAAGCGTTCGAATTCCCGCATCTGGGGGGAGACTTCCGAGCTGATGGACACAGCCACACCGGGTAGGCGCTCCAGCAGGAGGTCGCGGAACCGCCGTTCGTGGGTGCCGTCCACGTAGGCGTGGATGAACCCGATGGCCACCGCCTCGTAGGCCTCGTCGTCGGGGCGGTCCGCCAGGTGGTCGACGAGGGCGCGGGCCTCCGCCTCGTCGAACGGTCTCAGTACCTGCCCGTCGACGCTGATGCGTTCGGCCAGGACGTGGCGGTCCTTTCGCTCTATGAGTGGGGTGGGGAGCACGAGGTTCAGGTCGTACTGCTCGAAGCGACTCTCGGTTCGCATCTCGATGGTGTCCCGGAAGCCCGCCGTGGTGACCAGCGCCGTGCGGGCCCCGGTGCGCGCTATCAGGGCGTTGGTGGCCAGGGTCGTACCGTGGATGAACGTGCTCAGGTCCGCCAGGTCGGCTCCAGCCTCGGCCACGACCGTGGCCACTCCATCCATGATCCCCTGTTCGGGAGCGTTGTACGTGGTGAGGACCTTCGTGGAGAACATCCCGGCGTCGGTCTCGAGCACCACGTCGGTGAAGGTGCCGCCGACGTCGGCTCCGATGCGCATGGTTCCGCCGGCCATCTCGTCGGTCCTCAGTCCCCGTTGGCCAGGACGTCAGCGAGTGACGGGAAGTCGCTCGGCGGCATGATGTCCACAGTGGCCGAACGCTGCTGGGAGAGCATCCCACCGTCCACCTTGATGACGTCGCCGGTGATGTAGGAGGCATCGGGAGAGGCCAGGAAGAGTGCGGGTCCCGCCATGTCGTCCGGATCGCCCGGCCGGCCCAGCGGAATGTTCCCGCCACGCAGGCTGCGGGCCTCGTCATCCATGCCCCCGGTGTCGATGGAGCCCGGCATGAGCGCACACACCCGGATGCCGTAGGGGCCCAGATCCAGGGCCATGGCCCTGGTGAGGGCCTCGATGCCGCCCTTGGAGGCGTCGTAGGCGGTGAAGGCCCGGTGTGCCCGGGTTGCTCCGCCGGATGACATGTTGATGATCACTCCGGAGCCAGCCGCCGCCATGATCCGTGCGGCTCGGTGCGAACAGAGGAAGTGGCCGGTCAGGTTCACGTCGATGATGCGACGCCACCAGGCTTCGTCGGCCTCGAAGAAGTGGAGCATGGGGCTGACTATGCCGGCGTTGTTGACCAGCACATCCACGGTGCCGAAGGCCTCCAGCGTGGCTTCGAACATGGCGGCGACCTGGCCGCTGTCGGATACGTCGGCGACGGCGCCGATGGCCGTGCCTCCGGCATCGGTGATGGCTGCCACGGCGACGCCGACCCGCTCGGGATCGATGTCGTTGACCGTCACGTGGGCGCCTGCACTGGCGAACCGTTCGGCGATGGCCTGCCCTATGCCGTTGCCGGCGCCGGTCACGACGACGACCTGACCTTCGTGGCTTCCTGACATGTTCTGCACCCTCCAGCGGATGATCGGGGAGGACCGCCCGTGCGCGGGAGGCTACTGGTGACGGGTCGAAGACCCCGGGCCGGGGCGGTTCAGGTGCCGTCGAAGAAGCGGGTGAAGGAGTCGACGACCAAGTCGGCCTGGGTGTCGTCGATGTCCAGGTGTGTGACGAAGCGCATGGTCGGCGCCCAGAAGGAGGCGAGGATCCCGTCTGCCAGGAGATGGTCGACCAGGGCGCTGTGGGCTTCGACCGGTGGCGTGACCCAGAGCATGTTGGTGGCGTGCACGACGCCCAGCCCGTCGATGCCGGACATGCCGGCGGCAATGCGTCCGGCCCGGGCGTGGTCCTCGGCCAGTCGGTCCACGTGGTGGTCCAGGGCGTAGAGGCCGGCGGCTGCCAGGTGCCCGACCTGGCGCATCCCGCCACCCAGCATCTTGCGGAGTCGGTGGGCCCTGCCTATCGACGCCCGGTCGCCGACCAGCACACTGCCGATCGGGGCACCCAGGCCCTTGGAGAGGCACAGCGACACAGTGTCCACGTGGGCGGCCCAGGCTTCGATGCCCACGCCGGCTGCGACGGCGGCATTGAACAGGCGGGCCCCGTCGAGGTGCACGGCCAGCCCGTGTTCACGGGCGGCTCCGGCCAGCGAACCCACGTGGTCGACGGACTGGACGTGGCCGTTGACGGTGTTCTCGAGGCTTAGCAGCGTGGTCACCGGATGGTGCTGGTCGGGTTCCTTCACGGCGGCCCGGACGTCGTCGGCTGAGAAGTGGTTGGTCTCGTCGACCTCTATCGGCCATGGGATGGCGCTGCCCAGTGCAGCGGCGCCTCCAGCCTCGTTGAGCAGCACGTGGGAGGTTCGGCCAATCAGGAACTCGTCGCCTCGCCCACAGTGGCTGAGCACGCCCGCAAGGTTGGACTGGGTGCCCGAGGATAAGAAGAGCCCTGCTTCCTTGCCTGCCATGGCTGCCAATCGCTCCTGCAGGGCTCGGACCGTGGGGTCCTCGTCGTAGACGTCGTCGCCCACCTCGGCGCTTGCCATGGCCTCCCGCATGGCGGTCGTGGCCCGGGTGATCGTGTCGCTACGGAAATCGGCACGGATCGGCCGGTCGGTGCCCATCGGCGTGCTCTGGTGCATCGGCGCAGGCTACGCGCCGGGTGTGCCACGATGCGCCTTCACAGCATGCGTTTCTGCAGTCGGAGGCCAAATGCCCACAACAGATGGACAGTTGCTGCCGAACGGTGTGGTTGCGCCGATTCTGACGCCGTTCGAGGTCAACCTGTCCGTGTGCCACGACCGGTTCGTGGCCCATGCACAGCGCCTGCTCGTCGAGGGATGCGTGGGCCTGGCCGTGTTCGGCACGACGGGGGAGGCCCTGTCCGTCGCCACCCGGGAACGCGAGGCGGCACTCGAGGCCCTCGTGGACGGGGGTGTCGATCCCGGTGTGATGGTGGTGGGTACCGGCGTGACGAACCTGCCGGGCACCGTGCACCTGACCCGCCATGCCATGGAACTGGGCTGCCGGGCGTGCATGGTGCTGCCGCCCTTCTACTTCAAGGACCCGGAGCCCGAGGGCCTCTTCCGCTACTTCGCGGGCCTGGTGGAGCGCATCGGCGACGACCGGTTGCGGATCATGCTGTACCACATTCCCCAGGTGGCCGGCGTGGGCATCCCGACGGACGTAGCGGCCCGACTCCGAACCGAGTTTCCCGAACAGGTGGTCGGCCTGAAGGACTCGTCGGGTGACTGGGCGACCACCGAGGCCTTCCTCGACATCGACGGCCTGACCGTCTGGCCGGGCGCCGAGCTGCCCCTACTGGATGCGCTGGATCGGGGGAGCCCCGGTTGCATCACGGCCACGGCCAACGTGAACCCCGGCCCGGTGGTCGAGGTCATCCGGCAATACGGAGAAGGGGGCCGGGAGGCAGCTGTCGACGCCATGGAGCGGGCCCGCGCCTATCGCCTGGCCCTCCAGGGTCGGCCGGCCATCCCGACCATGAAGCGTCTGTTGGCGCTGCGCCACGACGATACGACGTGGGCCATCGTCCGACCACCGTTCGTCGAGATGGACGAGGCTGAAGGTCGGACGCTCATGGACCGCCTCGCCGCGATCTGACCGGCTGGCGAGGATCGGGCGCCTCGACCTGTGATGCTGTCGGTATGAGAGCAGACGAGAACGAGGAACGCATAGCGGTCTTCGTCGACTACGAGAACCTCGCCATCGGTGCCCGCCAGGACCTCGGCATCGCCCGTTTCGACTTTGGACCGATCGCCAGGGCCATGGCCGAACGCGGCCGGGTCGTCTATCGGCGGGCCTATGCCGACTGGTCGGGCTTCGACGATGACCGCCGGCACCTGACCCGCCACCAGGTCGAGCTGATCGAGATCCCCCAACGCATGGGGACCAGCCGCAAGAACTCGGCTGACATCAAGATGGTGGTCGATGCACTCGAGCTGGCCTTCGAGCGCGACTTCGTGACGACCATCGTGATCTGCACCGGAGACAGCGACTTCACGCCGCTCGTCCAGAAGCTGCGCGAGTTGGACCGGAGGGTCATCGGCATCGGCGTGAGGAACTCGACTTCCAAGCTGCTGCCGCCGGCGTGCGACGAGTTCCTCTACTACGACAGCCTCGAGGGCGTGGAGGCGGTCATCGCGGCTAGCAAGGCCTCGAAGAAGAAGGCGCCCGCCGGTGGCCGTTCCTCGGTCGAGTCCGACGATGAGCCGATGGCTGAGGCCCCGCCGCTCGAGGAACTGGTCGTCTCGACGCTGGCCGGCATGCAGGGCTCTAACGAGGATGTACGAGCCTCGACGCTGAAGCGGGCCATCACCCGAATCGACCCGACGTTCAACGAGGCCGACCACGGGTTCCGGGGCTTCACCGAACTGTTGCGCCACCTGGCCGGGCGGAAGCGGGTTGAACTGTCCGGTGAGAAGCGCGATCCCGAGGTCGACCTGGTGACCGGTGACGGGCCGGCTCAGGCCGGGTTCGACCTACTGGTCGACGTCGTGACCGCTAAGTCGAAGAAGGACGGAGCGGCGCTGTCCGGCCTCAAGACCGAGATGAACCGGCGGGACGAGACCTTCAACGAACGGGCGCTCGGCTACGGCGGTTTCCTGCAGTTCTGCAAGGCCGCAGCGGCCCGCGATCTGGTGGTCATGGCCTGGGACGACGACCGGGGCGACTACCTGCTCACCCCTGCTGGTTGAGGGTCGGGTTCGGCGACCCCGAGGCTGGGGTCAGGCTGGGCGAAAGCTGAGTTTGAGCGGACGGCGCACGTAGTTGCCGGTGGCGTACGCCATGCCGTCGACGTCGACCACGTAGTCCGGGAAGCGGGCCAACAACTCCTCGAGGGCCACACGTCCCTGTAGGCGGGCGGCGGCAGCACCCAGGCAGTGGTGGGCCCCGTAACTGAACGTCAGGATCCTCGCCGGGTTGCGATCCACATCGAGGGATTCGGCGTCGTCGCCGAACTCGCGCTCGTCCCGGTTGGCCGCCCCGTAGCTCAACAACACCTTGGATCCCTCGGGGATGGTTCGTCCATGGAGGTCGACGTCCCGGGTGGTGGTGCGGGCCAGGTTCTGGACGGGGCTGGTCAGGCGCAGCAACTCCTCGACAGCGGCCGGGATCATTGATGGATTGTCCACGAGTTGCCGCCGCTGGTCTGGGTGCTGGTGGAGCAGTGCCGCCGATCCGCCCAGCAGCCCGGTCGTGGTGTCGTTGCCGCCGGTGACCATGGTGAAGGCGAAACCGAGGATCCACAGGATCGACACGGCGCCCTCACCCAAGGCGATCAGCTGGCTGACCATGTCGTCGCCTGGTTCGACCCGGCGACGCTCGATGAGGTCGGTGAAGTAGGCGAGCAGGTCGCCGATGCCCGAATCCGGCTCGTCGGTCCGGCCCTGGGCGGCGGCGGCCACGATCTGGTCGGTCCATTCGTCGAAGTGGAAGCGGTCCTCGACCGGCACGCCGAGGTAGTGGGCCACCACGAAGCTGGGTAGCGGCTTGAACAGCTCGGCCACGATGTCGCCGCCACCGTCCTCGGCTATCCGATCCAGACGCTCGACGACGAATGCCCGCACGTCGTCCTCGATGGCTGAGACCTGGCGGGGAGTGAAGCCCGACCCGACTAGTCGTCGGAAGGCCGTGTGGTCGGGCGGGTCGAGGAACACGATCGGTGTGGCCTCGCCCATGTCGACACCGGCACCTCGTTCGACGGTCAGGCCGCTTGCTGAAGAGAAGGTGGCGGTGTCCCGGGCGGCGTCGAACACGTTGCCGAACCTGGAGAGGACCCAGAACTCGTCCCGATGCTCGGAGCGCTCGACGCGGTGGACCGGGTCATTGTCTCGCAGCGCTTGGTACATGCCGAACGGGTCGCGCCACGACTCACCGGATCGCAGGTCGAATCGGGTTGTCTGCTGGGCGATGGGGTCAGCCCGCCTTGGGGAGCACGATGAAGGCAATGGCCACGTAGTGCAGCGCGGCGGCGGTGACCGTGCAGGCGTGGAACACCTCGTGGAACCCGAAGGTCCTCGGCCACGGGTCCGGCGACTGGAAGGCGTAGACCACGGCACCAGCGGTGTAGAGCAACCCGCCGATCAGCAGGAGTACGAAGCCAGCCACGCCGAGTTGCTGCCAGGCATCGGCCGCCACCGGGAGGAGGCACCACCCGACGACCAGATAGGGGATGGCCACCATGGGAGTGGGCGCCTCCGTGTACCGCAGTCGCAGCCAGATGCCGATTGCTGCGCCGCCCCAGACCAGTGGCAGTACTAGTTTGGCGGCCCACGGGGACAGGGCAAAGGCGGCGATCGGCGTGTAGCTCGCGGCGATGGCGATGAATATCGTGGAGTGATCGAACCGTTGCATGATCCGGTCGCCCCGCTTGCTCCACGGGATGCGGTGGTAGAGGGCCGAGACGCCGAACAGGGCGACGACGGACAGCGAATAGAGGGCGATGACGAACCGGGGCCATATGTCGGGGGCCCGCACGACCATGATCGGGGCCAGGGTCAGGGCGGCCACGAACGCCATCCGGTGCGACACCCCCCGGTACCGGGGCTTGGGAGGCGTCGGGTCCGTCATCTCGGTGACCGCTGACATGGCAACACACTACGGGTGAGCACTGACCGACCCGGTTCGGGCAGAATCAAGGAATCGTCGGGGCCTGACCAGGGGGTCACCCGGCCGGAAGGGGCCAGGTGTCGGATCGCTACGACTTCGTGATCGTCGGGGGTGGCTCGGCGGGCTGTGCGCTGGCCAACCGCCTGAGTGCCGATCCGGCCAACCGGGTACTCCTGATCGAGGCTGGTCGGCGCGACTGGCGGGCCGACGTGGTCATCCACATGCCGGCCGCCCTGTCGATGGGCATCGGCAGCCGGTTCTATGACTGGATGTACGAGTCCGAACCCGAGCCCGAGATGGGCGGCCGCCGGGTTTATCACGCCCGAGGCAAGGTTCTGGGCGGCTCGTCGTCCATCAACGGGATGATCTTCCAGCGGGGCAACCCGATGGACTTCGACCGCTGGGCGGCAACGCCAGGCTGCGAGGAGTGGGACTGGGCGCACTGCCTCCCGTACTTCAAGCGCATGGAGACCTGTATCGCTGGGACCGACGACTGGCGGGGCGGCGAAGGCCCGCTGAAGCTGGAGCGGGGCCCGGCCACCAGCCCGCTGTTCCAGGCGTTCTTCGAGGCCGTCCAGCAGGCCGGGCATCCGATGACGCCTGACGTCAACGGCTACCGTCAGGAGGGCTTCAACGCCTTCGACCGCAACGTCTACCGGGGTCGACGTCTCTCGGCCGCCCGGGCCTACCTGCATCCGGTTCTCCACCGGAAGAACTTGGACCTCTGGACGAAGGCCCACGCCACCCGACTCCTGATGGATGGCACGCGAGTCACAGGGGTGGAGGTGAGCCACCGGGGCCGCAACCGGACCGTCGCGGCCGCTGAGGTCATCTCGTGCAGCGGGGCCATCAACACACCGCAACTGCTGCAGTTGTCGGGCATCGGACCGGCCGGCGTGCTGCGCGACGCTGGGGTCACACCGGTGGTGGACCTGCCGGGCGTCGGCGAGAACCTCCAGGACCACCTCGAGGTGTACGTGCAGTACGCCTGCAACGAGCCGGTCTCGCTGGCGCCACAGTTGGCCCAATGGCGCAAGCCGTGGATTGGCCTCCAGTGGTTGTTTCGCAAGGGTCCCGGGGCGTCGAACCACTTCGAGGCCGGCGGCTTCCTGCGTAGCAACGACGACGTGCCGTGGCCGAACCTGATGTTCCACTTCCTGCCCATCGCCATCCGCTACGACGGCTCGGTATCTACCGAAGGGCACGGCTATCAGTTCCACATCGGGCCGATGTTCTCCAACAGCAGGGGTTGGGTGCGGATCTGGTCCGACGACCCGTTCCAGAAGCCGAAGATGCTGTTCAACTATCTGTCTACGCCGGAGGACCGCCGGGAATGGGCCGAGGCCATCGAGGTTGCCCGCAACATCATGGGGCAGCCCGCGTTCGAGCGTTACAACGGCGGTGAGATCTCACCCGGGCCGGACGTGACAGGCGACGAGGCCGTGCTGGAGTGGGTGCGTGCCGATGCCGAGACCGCGCTTCACCCGTCCTGTACGGCCCGCATGGGCACCGATCCGATGGCCGTGGTCGACCCGTCCACCATGCGAGTCCACGGCGCCCAGGGCCTGCGGGTCGTGGACGCCTCGGTGATGCCGACGCTCACCAACGGCAACATCTACGCCCCGGTGATGATGATCGCCGAGAAGTCTGCTGACCTGATCCTGGGGAACACGCCGCTGCCGGTCAGCGACGCCCCGCAGTACCGGCACGGCGTGTCGGAACCCGACTGGTAGGGCCGGTCGGGGCTACAGGAGGGGATCATGGGACTGCAGATAGGGCTCGGCTCGAGGATCCGAAAGTCGCCGTTCTTCGACGCCCTGGTCCGCCACGGTCTGACGCACGTCAGCGTCTACAACCACATGTACATGCCAGGGTCGTTCGGCGATCCGGATGAAGAGTACCGGGCGCTCGTCGAACGGGTCTCGTTGTGGGACGTGGCCGCTGAACGCCAGGTTGAGGTGGTCGGTCCGGATGCCTTCGCCCTGTGTCAGTACGTATCGGCCCGTGACCTGCGGGGCATGGCTGTCGGCAGGGTGCGCTATGCGCCGATGTGCGACCACGACGGGATACTCATCAACGACCCGATGGTGCTGAAGTTGACTGAGGACCGGTTCTGGATCTCGATTGCAGACAGCGACGTATTGCTGTGGTGTCAGGCCGTGGCCGCCGAACGGGACCTGGACTGCCGGGTGTTCGAGCCCGACGTGTCGCCGCTGGCCGTGCAGGGCCCGAAGGCCGACGACACGATGGCCGACCTGCTCGGCGAATGGGTGCGGGACGTGCCGTTCTTCGGGTTTGTGGAGACCAGCCACGATGGCATCCCGTTCGTGCTCTGCCGGTCCGGCTGGAGCGGCCAGGGAGGCTTCGAGTTGTTCCTGCAGGACGGGTCCCGTGGGCTGGACCTTTGGGATGCCGTGTGGGCGGCGGGAGAGGAGTACGGCATCCACCCGGGTGGTCCGACATTGAACGAGCGGATCGAGTCGGACCTGTTCTCCTATCGGGCCGACTGCGGGGCGGCGGCAACGCCACTGGAGGTGGGTCTGGACCGCTACCTGTCGTTGGACCGCGATGACGACTTCATCGGCAAGGACGCCCTGCTTACCGAACGTGAGCGCGGACCGGCCCGGCGACTGGTAAAGGCGTTGCTGTCGGGAGAGCGGTTGGCCTCTACGAGTGAGTCCCCGAGGCCGGCGTTCGGCTCGGACGGTCAGCCGTGTGGAGAGGTTCGGGTGGCCGTGTGGTCTCCGAAGCACCAGTCAAACCTGTGCTTGGCGTTGGTGTCGTCCGACGTGGCTGGCGGCCCGTTCACGACGATCACTTCGTCGGGAGAGACCCTTACCGCCACCCACCTCGCCAACTTCGCTGAGTAGTCGTCAGCAGACGCAGGGAACTTCTCCACAGCGAGGACACCCGTTGGCAAAGCGGGAAGCGGCTTCTTCGAGGTCGACGCCAAGTTGGTTAGCCAACGAGGCGAGCCAGGCAAGCACATCTCCGGTTTCGTGAATCTGCTTCGGTCGAAGACCGACCAGAGGTCAGTGCGTGTGCTTGAGTACCGCTCGCACGGCGTCCTCGTCGCCTTCCCGGTGTAGAAGGGCCATTGCTCGGTCGATCTCGTCGAGGCCCACCACAGTCCCCAGCAGGGGAGCGGTCGGAAACCCACCCTCGTTCAGAATCCGGGCTGCCTCGTCGACTGAACCGGCATCGCCGCCGGCCCCACCCAGTACCCGCAGCCCCTTCATGACGACCTTGTCGGTCACCACCGGTACGGCTTGGCGATCTTTTAGACCCGCCCAGATCACCGTGGCCCGGTGGTGCACTAGGTCGAAGCACAAGCTTGGCGTGCCCGGTGCACTGGCTAGATCCACGGCGAGTGACGCACCGAACCCACCGGTCAGGTCCATTACCGCATCCACCGGATCGTCGACCATCACGTCGATCACATGGTCGACGCCCACCTCGAGCGCAACGTCGAGGCGCAGACGGTCATCCGACGTCCCCGTCACGATCACCTTGGCCGCGCCAAGGGACTTGGCGTACGCCGCACAGGTCAGGCCCATGTGGCCAGGCCCCTGGATCACGACGGTCTGGCCGGCCTGAAACCCGGCCTGGCCTAGCCACGCGACCATGTTCGACAGTGGTTCGAACAGCGTGAGCTCCTCGGCTGACACGTCATCGGTCAACTTCGCCAAGTGCGTGCCCGGCAGCACGGCCATGTATTCGCCGTAGCCACCCCATAGGCCCGCTCCTTCGTCGAGGCCGAACGAGTACCCGTAGCACCGCACCCCGAACGGGTTGTCTTCGCTCGGAGGCCCGTACCAGACGATGTCGACGGCCACCCGGTCGCCGATCGTCACACCCAGATCGGCATCATCGGCCAGCGCATGCACCCGCCCGACGATCTCGTGGCCCGGCACCACCGGCGACACTTCGCCCGGGACGTGCTTGTGGCCGGCCAACTGGGCGACGTCGCTGTGGCACAGCCCGACAGCCTCGACAGCTAGTACCGCTCCGCCCGGCGGGGGAGTGGGTACCGAGAAGTCATCACGCAACTCCCACGTACCGTCGCCGCCGAACACCACCGCCCGGCACGTGTCAGTCATCTGTCTGCAGCCTTTCGGAGATCCCGCAGCCGATCAGAGGCGCTGGATGAGCGTGCCGGTGCCCAGACCGCCACCGCAGCACATCGTCACCACGGCGTACTCGCCGTCCACCCGGTGCAGTTCGTGAACAGCTTTGGTGGTCAGAATGGCCCCTGTCCCACCCAGTGGGTGCCCCAGTGCGATGGCGCCACCGTTCGGGTTGACGGTCTCCATGTCGGGGGAGAGTTCCTTCTCCCACGCCAGTACCACCGAGGCGAACGCCTCATTTATCTCGACCACGTCGATGTCTTCCATCGTCAGGTCGTTGTCGGCCAGCAACTTTTGGGTGGCACCGATTGGGCCGGTCAGCATGAGCTCCGGATCCGACCCCACCAGACACGAGTCCACGATCCGGGCCAGGGGCTTGACGCCCAGTTCGGCGGCCTTCTCGGCCGTCATCAACAAGATGGCGCCGGCGCCATCCGAGATCTGCGACGACGTACCCGCCGTGTGAACCCCGTCCTCACGGCCCGACGGCTTCAGATTACCCAGCGACTCCAGTGTCGTGTCCCGCAGACCCTCGTCACGGGTGACGGTCGTCGTCGCACCGGTTGCCTTGCCGTCATCGCCTAGCACCGGCGCGTCGATGGGCACGATCTGGGTGGCGAAGCGGTCCTCGTCCCATGCGCGGGCTGCCCGGGCCTGAGATTGAACGCCGAACGCATCGGTCTCGGCCCGCGAGATGCCCCACTGCTCGGCGATCCGTTCCGACCCCTCGAACTGCGAAGTGAACTCGAAATGCTCGTAGTAGTTCCGGTTGACGGGCCGACCCGAGTTCGGTTCCTTGGGTGACGTCGCCCCGAAGCCAACTTGGCTCATGAGTTCCACGCCGCAACCCACGGCAGCGTCCACCACGCCGCCGGCGACCAGGGCGTACGCCAGGTTGGTGGCCTGCTGGCTCGACCCGCACTGGGTGTCAACCGTCGTCGCCGGCACCTCCAACGGCAGCCCAGCGGTCAGCCAGGCCGTGCGCGTCACGTTCATCGACTGCATACCGACCTGGCCTACGCAGCCACCCACGACCTGGCCTACCTCCAGGGGGTCGATCCCGGTCCGGTCGAACAGCGCCTTCTGGACGGTACCCAGCACGTCCACGCTGTGGCAGGTCGACATGCCCCCGTTGCGGCGCCCCACAGGCGTCCTCACGGCATCGACGATCACGACATCTCTCATGGTGTGCTCCTGGTTCTCGAATTCCTGGTTGATTCGGCGGCCCCGCTGGTCGCCGGTGTCGGTTCAGGTGTGTTGGTTCGGACAGGTCGGCTCAGGCCAGCCTGCTCAGATCGGCAGGTCGCCGGTGGCCCGGGAGGTCGACCCGGTGTCGGTCCAAGCGGCGATCGACCGCTGGGCTATGCGCATCTGGTGCACCTCGTCGGCTCCGTCAGCGAATCGTGCCCAGCGGGCCTGCTGGAACATGTGCGCCAGAGGAGTGTCGGTCGAGTATCCGAGCGCCCCATGCACCTGGATGGCCCGGTCGATGATCCGGTTCAGGCTGTTGGCCACGAAATGCTTCGCCATCGACACCTCGGACTTGAAGTCATCGCCGTTGTCGATCTTGTAGGCGGCGTGCAGCACCATCAGCTTCGACTGGTAGAGCTCCATCGTGGAGTCGGCGATCATCCACTGGATGCCCTGCTTCTCGGCAAGCAGCGAACCGTGACTGAACCGATTCAGGGAACGCTCCACCATCATGTCAAGCGCCGTCTCAGCCTGGGCGATCCAGCGCATGCAGTGGGCTAGGCGGGCCGGCCCCAGCCGGTACTGGCCCAGCAGGTGCCCCTGGCCCCGGCCGCCCAGCATCTGGTCGTTGTGCAGCCGCAGGTCCTCTATGAGGATCTCCGAGTGTCCGGTCGAGCCGTGCATCGTCTCGATCTGGCGCACCTCAATCCACCCGTCCGACGGGATGTCGACCAGGAACGCCGAGTTGGCGGCCTGGGGGATCTCCGGGTTCTCCTCGGTACGGCACACCAGGATGGCGAACTTCGCCCGGTGGGCATTGCTGATGAACCACTTGTGGCCGTTGATGACCCACTCGTCGCCGTCCACGTACGCGCTGGTGCGTATGAGCGTCGGGTCCGACCCGGCCACCTCCGGTTCGGTCATGGCGAAGCACGACCATGTTGTGCCCTCGCAGAGCGGCCGCAGGTACTTCTCCTTCTGGGCGTCGGTGGCCCAGTGGAGCAGCGTGTGCATGTTGCCCTCGTCAGGCGCCTGGCAGTTCAGGACCCACGGGCCGTAGTAGGAGCGGGCCGCCTCGGCCTGCACCATCGCCAACTCGACGTGCCCGAGGCCCATGCCGCCCCACTCCTCAGGCATGTGGGGTAGCCACAGCCCCTCAGCGTGGGCCTGCTTGCGCATTCCGATGAGTGCCTTGAGGCGGTCCTTGCCGTCCAGAGACTCAGCACCGCCCTCGCCGTCGATGATCGCCCCGCCTGGACGGATCACGTCGTCGACGAACGTCCGGACCCGGGCCCGGATCGCTTCTAGTTCTGGTGTGAGGCTGAAGTCGATCGCCATGGCGCTGCTCCTGTTCTTCGGCCAGGTTCTAGATCGTGTGGCTCGGCCGTCCCGGACCCTCGGTCGGGTTGCCGCCCATGTCGGAGTTGAGTTGTGCCTCGGCCATCAGGCCGGCGATCACGTCGGTCATGTCGGCCGGATCGTCCGTCTGCATGGCGGTCGGTCCTAGGCGCCATTGCTCGGCGATGCCGACGCGCTGGCCCACGATGTCAAAGATCCGACCTGTCACGTTTTGGGCTGCTGCGCTGCACAGCCAGGTGGTGGTCACGGCGATCCAACGGGGCCCCATCTTCTCCTGGGTTTCTTCGTCCATTCCGGCGAAGCCCGGCAGGTCCTTCGTCATGCGGGTGTAGGCGCCCGGAGCAAGGCAGTTGACGGTCACCCCGTACTTCACGAGCTCCATGGCGGTGATGATCGTGAACGCCGCGATGCCGGCCTTGGCCGCCCCGTAGTTGGACTGCCCGATGTTGCCGTAGATGCCCGACGGTGACGCCGTGTTGACGATCCGGCCGAAGGCTTCGCCACCCGCCTTGACCTTCTCGCGCCAGTAGGTGGCGGCATGGTGGCTGGGGGCGAACGTGCCCTTCAGGTGGACGTTGATCACCGCGTCCCAGTCGCCCTCGGTCATCGAGAACATCATGCGGTCCCGCAGGATTCCGGCGTTGTTGACGAGGATGTCGCAACTGCCGAACGTGTCGATGGCCTGCTGGACCATCTCGCCGGCTGCGTCGAAGTCGGCGACGTTTGCGCCGTTCACGACCGCCTCTCCACCCATGGCGACGATCTCGTCGACGACCGATTGGGCCGGGGTGGTGTCGGCGCCTTCGCCGGCGGCATCGCCACCTAGGTCGTTGACGACCACCTTGGCACCGTTCTCGGCCAGCAGCAGGGCGTGTTCCCTGCCGATGCCACGACCGGCACCGGTCACGATCGCCACGCGGCCTGCACAGATGTTGCCCATTTGACGTTCTCCTGGATGTGGATGAGAGGGGGTCGGGGCCCGCTTCGTGGCCGACCCCGAGGACACCGACAAGCCTGCCACCATGGCGCCTCCGTTGCCCATGCGGGACCGGGGACGAGTGTCACACCCCTCGTGCAGGATTGGCCCGTGGATGAGGTAGCGACCGCCTGACAAGCCACTCACCTTCACCGACCCCACCGGCAGGCACTACGAAACCGGCCTCGATTCCGGAACCGGCCGTCGCCAGCCTCTTCGCCGGACACACGTAGTGTCACCCGTGTGCGCACAGCCGACGAGATTCCCTACACGACCGGCCTCCACGAGGTGGCCGACGGTGTGTTCGCCTGGCTGCAGCCCGACGGTGGTTGGGGGTGGTCCAATGCCGGCCTGCTCGCCACTGACGGCGGTTCCCTGCTAGTCGACACGCTCTTCGACCTGGAGTTGACCCGGACCATGCTCGACGCCATGGCGCCGATCACCGATACCCGGCCCATCGGCACGCTCGTCAACACGCACGCCAACGGTGACCACTGCTACGGCAACAGCCTGGTCACCGACGCCGAGGTCGTGACCACCGAGGCCGCAGCCCGCGAGATGGGTGCCGTGCCACCGTCGGCCCTCGTGGCCCTGCTGCAGGCGGACATGGGTGAGGTAACCAACGACTACGTGCAGCAGGCCTTCGGCAGTTTCACCTTCGAGGGGATCACCGTCCCGGAACCCACACGGACATTCACCGGCCGACTCCAGATCGAGATCGGGGGTATCCAGGTCCATCTGGAGCAGGTGGGTCCAGCGCACACCGCCGGTGACCTGCTGGTGCACCTGCCCGACGCCTCCACCGTCTTCACGGGCGACATCCTTTTCGTAATGGGCACCCCGATCATCTGGGACGGTCCGGTCGCCAACTGGGTCGCCGCCTGCGACCGGATCATCGACTTGGGCTGCGACGTGATCATCCCTGGTCACGGCCCGCTCACCGACGCCGACGGCGTCCGGGCGGTCCGCGGCTATCTGACCTGGCTGGAGGCCGCGTGCCGGGCCCGCCACGCAACCGGTATGAGCGCCGCCGACACCGTCGCTGACCTGGCCGCCTCGGCCGATTTCGCGCAGTACCGGCAGTGGGGGGAGTGGGAACGCCTCGCCGTCAACGTGCGGGCCGTCTACCGTGAGATCGACGGCGGCGATGGGACCATCCCGGACCTGTTCGCCGCCATGGCGTCACTCGCCTACGGAACCTGACCAGCCGGCAGAGGTAGTCGTGGGCGTTTTGTAGCAGGCGCGAGTCGGAGACTCCGCCAGAGAGAACCCAACCAGGGAGAATCCCGTCAGGGAGGACCCCTCCAGAGAGAAGAGAACCTGACCATGGCGACATGTGCGTTCATCGGCCTCGGAGTGATGGGATTTCCGATGGCTGGACATCTCCAGGCCGCCGGGCACCAGACAACCGTCTACAACCGCACGACCTCCCGGGCAGAGGCATGGGTGGAGGCACACGGAGGCTCCTCGGTGCCGACGCCTCGTGAGGCCGCTACCGGTGCCGATGCCGTGATGGTCTGCGTCGGTAACGACGACGACCTGCGCTTCGTTGTCTTTGGCGAAGACGGTGCCCTAGCCGGCATGGCCGAGGGCTCGACACTGGTCGACCACACCACCGCCTCAGCCGAGGTCGCGAGGGAGATCGCCGCCGTCGCGTCGGAGATCGGCGTCGGCTTCGTGGATGCACCGGTCTCCGGTGGCCAGGCCGGGGCCCAGAACGGGCAACTCTCGATCATGTGTGGCGGTGACCCGGACGTGTTCGCAACCGTCGAGCCCATGATCGACTCCTATGCGAAGGCCATTGTGCTGGTAGGCGACGTGGGCAGCGGTCAGCTCACCAAGATGGTCAACCAGGTCTGCATCGGCGGCCTCATACAGGGCCTTGCCGAGGCCCTGGACTTCTCCCGCAGGGCCGGCCTAGACACTGACAAGGTGCTCGCCGCCATCAGCCAGGGCGCCTCAGGTTCATGGCAGATGGAGAACCGGGCCCGCACCATGCTGGACCGCCACTTCGACCACGGCTTCGCCCTGGACTGGATGCGTAAGGACTTCGGCATCGTGTTCGACGAGGCGGAGCGCATCGGCGCCACCCTGCCGGTCACCGCCATGGTCGACCAGTTCTACGCACGTCTCCAGCGTGAGGGCCACGGCCGGTGGGACACAAGCTCGCTCATCGAACTCCTCCGCGACGACTGAACAGGGTCTCTTCCTGCCTGGAAGGCGGAGCTTGTCATCGAAAGGCTCTAGGTAGGCAGGCCAGCTGGGGCCGGACATTCTCTGGCAGCTGATTCCGTCCATCCGGCCAGCCAGCCTCTCCGTTCAGCGTGCTGGCTCGGTACCGGCGACAGTGGTGCGGTGGAGCTCCCGCCGTTGGCCGGGGTAGTCGTTCAACGCCAGGTGCTGGGTCGAACGGTTGTCCCACAGCACGACGTCGCCATTCGACCAACGATGTCGGCACGTGAACCGGATGTGGGTCGTGAAGTCGTGCAGCCATCGCAGTAGGCCCGTCTCCTCTGCGGCTCCCGATTCCGTGCCATCCCCAACTCCCGGTCCCCTCAGGCCACGCACGTACGTCCCGTTGAAGTACAGGCTGCGCCTGCCGGTCTCAGGGTGGGTGCACAGCAGCGGGTGCTCCCGGGTCTCATAGGCGGATTCCGACGTCCGGATGTCCATGCCCGACAGGCCAGCATGCAGTTTCTGCTGGACGGGCGAGTAGGAGGCACTGGCCGAGTGCACGCACGTGATGTCCTCCAGGCGTTCCCGGTCAGCCGGTTCCAGCGCCTCATGGGCGGCGGTCATCGACGCCCACACCGTGTCGCCGCCCACTGCGGGCACGTCCAGGGCGTGCAGGATTGTGAATGCCGGCGGAGCGTCTAGGAACGAGAAGTCGCTGTGCCACACTCCGCCGAAGTTGAATGCTTCGGTCTCGGAGGCCTCCTTGACGACCTTGATTACCTCGGGATGCTCCGGCACCGGCTGCACGAACGGAACCGGCGAGAACCCACCCAACAGGTGGCTGAACCCGGCCTGCTCACCCGGAGAGAGGGTCTGGCCGGGCACGATGACCACCTCGTGGGCCACCAGGGCACTCCGCAGGTCGGCAACCTCCGCCGGGTCCATGTCCGGCCCCAGGTCCAGCCCGTCGATCCGGGCGCCTAGCACCCCCGTCAGCTGTGAAACCGTGATTCCCATGATCTGGACCCTATGACGACGCCCCACCGGGGGTTGTGTTGGCCCGTTGGCAGGCCAGGGCTGTTCGACTGGCACGTCCACATTTATGGCCGACGGTGATTTCTCCGCCAAGACGGACCTGGAGTCACCGTTCTCACCTGCTTTCTTCCAGGCGGTGGAGCGTGGTTGCGGCCCCCGAAATGAGCGCCTGGCCTGTTCAGGGGGCGCACTACTCAAGCAGAACCCCCGGATGGGGCCACCGCCTGTCCCCGACAGCGGATTTCACGGCGGGACTGGTGGAACCCAGCCGCCTGCCCGTATCTGTACCTTGGGGCTCCGCTGTCGCCCTGCCCCTAGTAGCCGAGGGCTCAAGAAACGCTAGCTGGGGCGCCTGAATTCAATGGTCCGATCTACCCGTGCCACCTCGACCGTGTACTGGGCGTACCACCGACTACGGCCTTCGTCCTGGGCGTTCTCATGTTCCAGGTCGGCTCGCCAGGCGGTGATGTCCTCTTCGGTCCGCCAGTAGCACACGGTGATTCCGAGGCCATCGTCTCCCCGAGCCGATTGCATACCCAAGAAGCCCTCACGGGCGCTAACCAGTTCAGCCATGCGGTCAGCCATCTCGTCGTATCCGTCAAGATTGCTTGTCATACGAGTAGTGAAGATCGTGGCGTAATACGGAACCTCGCCTACCAGGCCGAATTCGGTTGCCCCATGTTCGTCGTCCATGACGAAACCATATTTCGACAATGCCCCAGACGCGCATCTACACCTGGGGGCTCCGAGGTCGACCCACCCCAAAACGGTGGAGAGAGGCGCTCCGCCTACCCCTGAACGGTTGGATAACTCCCAAATCGGGGGCTGAAACACCGTTCGCTGGGGCGCAGTCACGCCTCTCACTAGTAACTCTACCTACCCCAGACGCAAATCGACCCTCAAAGGTGGGACGCCTGCGTGTATCTGCACTTAGGGGGCGCACCACCATCGACAACCTGCCAGAAGTGCCGAACCCACTGAATGGGGGCCTAGCCGCCTCCGACAGAGGAGGGTGTGGGCTCCCTGAAGCTTGCTGTGCTCCCCGTCCCAGAGCGATCATCTTGGGGACAACACAAGCGGGGTTCGGCCTCAGAGGTTGTCGATGGTCTCTCGCCCTAGGGGGCGCACTACTTAAACCCAAACCCAGCCTGTGTTGTCCCTGACATTTTCGCTCTAGTAATCGTTCCAATTCGTGCCGCCGCTCTCACGGAAATCGATTTCCTCCTGCCAGGTCCCGTCGGGGAGTTCGACTTCGAGGACGATGGGTACCCAGCCGTTCTCCTTCCCGGCCGGAGGTTCCACCAATAGACCGTGGTCAACTTCGGCGAGGTGAAGTGGATTGACCCCGGTAGGACGCTCCAGGAGTGTGTGAGTGCCGCCCCACTCGCTGTGCATGGTCTCGATGACCACCTGAAGGTCGTCGAGGACTGCGTCGGAATACGCGTCCGGGTACTCGATGCGGAGATGGTGAAACACCGGTTGGTCCCTGAAGCGATACCACCGATACGTGATTTGACTGCCATCGTCCAGCACCGTCTTGTATTCAGTGTCGTCGCAGCCGGTCGGGTCCTCGCAGGTGTAACAACTCGAGTCAAGCCCTGTCGTTGGATTCTCGTTCCTCATCAGGCTGGTGGTATCGGGTCGAGTCCCGTACTCGAGGCTGAGGAGTTCAGCAGGCACCTCGGCGGCAGAGACTGCGACGGCAACGCCTTCGATGATTTCGTAGTAGGAGGACCAACCCCGTTTGTCCTGCTGCACACCACCCCAGTTGAAGACGATGTTGGTCTCGCCGCTCTCGTTAAAGGGCAGGAGTGGGACCCGGAGCACCAGATTTCCCTCGGATGGATGCACATACTCAATGCCAGCCCATGGGGCTTCGTCCCACCTCTCCACCTGCATGGGAATGCCGAGACCTTCAAAATCTGCGTCGGAAAAGACTCCACCAGATTGGAAGGTGCCGAGAAAGTGGTTGTAGAGATCAACATCGAAGGACTGAACATTCAGGACGAACGGTTCCCGATCGACCGCATTTGGGATCTGGGGAGGGAAGACCTTGAGGAACGTCCGTCCATCGGATCCTTCGATTTCGAAAGAGGGAATCCCTGGCATCTCGATGCCTGTCGGGATGTAACCGTCTGCCGGAGCGAAACCGAGAGTGTCCTCTGGTCGAACCCAATGGGGGGCTCCAAAGTCCTTACCGTTGGCAGGACCTCCGTACCAATCTTCATCAGCAATCGCTGTGTGAAGATCCTCCGTCGACACTTCACCATCGATGTACGCCATTAACGTCTCGGCGATTGCATCCGACGGGTTCCACTCGTAAACGTCGTCGAGGATCTCCATGGCGTTAAAGCGGTCGATCCGTCGAGACCAATGCTCCGGTGCATAACCAATGAGCGGGCCGCTGTAGTTCGCAGCGTCAATGATGAACGTCCAAGTCATTAGGCCACCATCAAGACCGTGGGGTTGGTTGTCGACCCGGGCTGCCCCGCCGATCATTGGCAACGCAACCCACGAGGTTCCTACGAAGATGCCGCCTTCATCGTCGTGTGTCTCCTGATCAGCATCGAAGGCGATCAGGTTCGGAGGAACGATCATCCGATTAGACAGCGTTACCCGGCCGAACATCGAGCAATCAATTCGGCGTTCGTAAAAGCCCCAACCTCCCCCAGTGTCACTGACAGCCGAGTAAAGATGGGTAGCCGCCGAAGCCATGTACTTAGGGAACCTGCTGCGACCCATCTTGTCCTGGATGAATAGTCCGCCTTCAATCGAGTTGAAGTGGCCATTGGGATGGGCACCGTGTGAACCAATCCACTGACCCCAAAGGCCAAATTGGCCAGTGTTTGGGTTGTCGTCCATGAAATCGAAGATTCGTACGTACTGGGAGACCCCGTAGGCCTGCTCGGAGGATTCGGGTTGCACAACGACTTCTGCGCTCATCTTTATGTCCATCTCGGATCCGGATCGGCAGTCCTGATCCACGACTTCCTTGACTCCATGGCCGTCGAGGAAGTCCTGATCCAAGACTTCCGTGACAAATCCGGAGTCTGTAGATCCTTCACAATGACGCGCCAAATAAGTGCCGGGTTTCCAGGCCAAATCGGATGTCATCGCGGTAGTTGCCTCAACTGTCGGTGCATCAGTCGTGGTCGGTGGCTCAACTGTCGGTGCATCAGTCGTGGTCGGTGCACCGGTCGTGGTCGGTGCATCAGTCGTGGTCGGTGGCTCAACTGTCGGTGCACCGGTCGTGGTCGGTGCACCGGTCGTGGTCGGTGCACCGGTCGTGGTCGGTGGCTCAACTGTCGGTGCACCGGTCGTG
>Ga0209494_1000255_pt1 | contig 22785 bp, 23 predicted proteins | sample EN1Hudseemescosm_FD_184628 | JGI IMG/M metagenome (GOLD analysis project Ga0209494, IMG submission 184628) | Methane-oxidizing microbial communities from mesocosms in the Hudson Canyon - EN1B Hudson Canyon (SPAdes) (version 2) | ecosystem: Environmental > Aquatic > Marine > Cold seeps | place... | reverse complement strand
CTGGCTTCTGGCAACTCTTTCTATTTTTGAACGTATTTCCCGCATTAACTGCGAATCGCCTAACAAGATATGTCTGGTTCTGCGTTCTTTTTTTATCTGTGTCGGGGTGGAAAGTTTTAGTGCATTGTTTACCAGTTGTCTTAGAACCGTAAGATCAACAGGTTTGGATAAAAAATCAAAAGCCCCTTTTTTCATGGCCTTGATTGCAATATCCATACTGCCATGAGCTGTTATTACGGCTACCGGGATTGGGTTGGCACTACTTTGAATAAAATCAACCAGGTCCAGGCCATTGCCATCGGGTAGTTTCATGTCTGTTAGACAAAGATCAAAGTCATGTTCGGCCAATAGTTTTTTAGCCGAGATGATATCTTCTGCACAGAGGGTTTTAATGTCCATCCTGTTCAGGGTGATTTCTAATAATTCCCTGATATCAGGTTCATCATCAATAACGAGAGTTAATGGTGTATTCATATTTCTATCATCGAGCTATCTGCTTTAGGTAAGCAGAGTTTAAAACTGCTTTTGTTATCATCAGTTATAGCATAGCTTAATTTTGCTTGATTGAGTTCTGCTAATTCTTTTGATATATATAAACCAAGCCCTGTACCCGTGGGTGAGGTGGTGAAAAAAGGTTCAAAAAGGTGAGCTATTGTTTCAGAGTCTATAGGTTTACCGTTATCGAATATTGTAATGCAGGGCGATGTATCAAATAAACTAATATGAATAACAATTTTTTTTGTGGTGTCGCCATACTTTAAAGCATTAGAACAGAGGTTATCGAAGATCTGTTTTAAATGCCCCGTGTCCATATAAACCCATAAATCAGTTTCTGCTGTACTGATTTCAAAATTGTGCAGAGAACGACCTGTGTCATGGATGAAGCCTTGAATATAATTTTCGACCCAGCTGTTAAGCGCTATCTTTTCTCTTTTTGAAGGGGCTCTGCGAGAGAGTTGTAAGACATCTTCAATAATTTTGTTCATACGCAGGCAATGCGATTGAATTATTTCTGTTAAGCGATGGTCCTCTTTGTGCAAAGCAGGGGCTTCAGATAGAAGCTGGCTGGCATGGCTGATTGCACCAAGGGGGTTGCGAATCTCATGCGCTATGCTGGCAGTAAGGCGACCCAATGATGCCAGTTTGCTTTGCTGTAGTTGTTGATTATAAAGAGAAACATCTTCAAGGATGATCATATGAAAGGTCTCTTGCTGAGTTTTTAGCAAGGAAAACCGGCCATGGACCTGGCTATGGTTAGGTAGCTGTATCAGTGCAAAATTTTGATTATTATCTTCTGTCCATAACTTGAAGCATGCGCTTAATTGTTCTGATATTTCCGCTAATTGTTTGGGAGGGGAAAGGTCATGAGGATTATTTATAATCGTTAATGCCGCTTCATTACACATCCTGATTTGCTGTTCAGAATTGCTAATGATAATGCCTGACTGTAGATGTTGAATAATGTATTGGTTGAGTTCTTCAAGATTAGAAATGGTTTGCTGATGTTGCGATGCTAGCCTTTCTGATTGTTCTGTCCGCTTTGCCAGTGTAAAAGAAAGATAGGCAATGGTGAAAAATGAAGCGCCCAGCATGCCAGCATAAGTAAAGGAAGGAGAGGTCAGGTGGGTAAAAATGTCATAGGTATGTTCGAATAAAATGGATATACTGGCTAAAGCTGCAAAAAACAGCGCGCATCGTCCGCCAATCAATAACCCAGCCGCTGCAGTCGAGACCACAAGTAATATACCAATGCCGCTGTTAATACCTCCACTGGCATGCATAATTAAAGTAATAAAAACAATATCACTTAAAATGGCTATTTGTGCCTGGGTAGAATAATTGAATAAACGCTTAAAGGTGAAATAGCCAGATAATACGGTAAAAGCAAAATAACTATGACTGCTCAGCTGGTGTAGTCGAAGATCATGGCCTTTGAGAATCGAGGGGTCAAAATGGCTATAAAATAAGATCAGAAACAGCGATGAAACAATAAAACGATAGATGAAAAAAACCTTTAATAAAGACCAGGCCTGTTCAGTAGAAATCCCATAACCTTTAGAAAAAGGGCAAGGGTAAATAGTATTCGCTTGATTGGGTGCCATAAAGCTTAAAATTCGATAGAATGTGCGTAGACAATATTGTAACTATAAATCAATCCTTGTATTGATAGTTATTTCCTATACCTCCTTTAGGATAGATGGAGAAAAGAATGAACATACACGAGTATCAGGCTAAACAGCTTTTTAAAGCCTTTGGTATTTCTGCACCTCAGGGTGAAATAGTAAGCACAGCAGATGATGCCGTGCAGGCAACCCATAGTATTCCAGGAGATGCCTGGGTGGTGAAAGCTCAGGTGCATGCTGGAGGGCGGGGTAAAGTCGGAGGTGTAAAGTTGGCTAAAAACACCGATGAAGTCAGACAATATGCTAGCGATATGCTTGGAAAGCGACTTGTCACTAAGCAAACGGGTGTTGATGGTTTGCCTATAAACTCGGTATTGATAGAAAAAACTTACCCTATCAAACGGGAGTTTTATTTAAGTATCCTGGTTGATAGAGCAACTGAACGGGTGATGTTTGTTTCTTCTGTTGCCGGCGGCATGGATATTGAAGAGGTGGCTGAACAGACACCTGAAAAAATTGTGACTCTATTGGTTGATCCTGCGGCAGGCCTGCAATCTTATCAGTGCAGGAAGGTGGCTTTTGATTTATCTTTACAAGGTGCTCAAATTAGAGCGTTAGAAAAAATAATGCAAGGCATGTATCGCTTGCTAATAGAAAAAGATGCTAGTCAGATTGAAATCAATCCCTTGGTGGAAACGGATGATGGCGAGTTACTGGCTCTGGATGCCAAGATAAATTTTGATGATAATGCGGTGGCTCTGCATCCCGATATTCTGGCTTTTAGAGATCAAAGCCAGGAAGATGAAAAGGAAAATAAAGCCCAGGAGTTTGATCTAAATTACATCACTCTGGATGGCTCAATCGGCTGTATGGTAAATGGTGCTGGTCTGGCGATGGCAACCATGGACCTGGTTAAGCTGAAAGGTGGAGCACCGGCTAATTTTCTGGATGTCGGTGGTGGTACTACACCAGAAAAAGTCTGTGAGGCATTTAAGCTGATATTGTCAGATAAAAGCGTAAAAGCAGTGCTGGTCAATATTTTTGGCGGCATTGTGCAATGTGATGTTATAGCACAAGGTATTTTAACGGCTGTCGATGAGGTGCATGTACAAGTGCCTGTGATCGTACGACTTGAAGGGACTAATGTGGAAAAAGGTAAGGCCTTGTTAAATAATTCTGATTTTGGGGTGGTTGCAGCAGATGATTTAGCCAGTGCTGCAGAGCAGGCTGTGGCTTTAGCGAATAAGGAAGGGAAAGCGGCATGAGTATTTTAATTGATAAACACACAAAACTGATTTGTCAGGGCTTTACCGGTAAACAAGGGACTTTTCATTCCGAACAAACCCTGGCTTATGGGACTCAATTGGTCGGCGGGGTAACACCTGGTCGGGGTGGTCAAACCCATTTAGGCTTGCCTGTTTTTAATACTGTAGAACAGGCGGTAAAGCAGACGGGTGCCACTGCATCGATGATTTATGTGCCACCATTTTATGCGGCCGATGCAATTCTGGAAGCGGTGGATGCGGGTATCGGTTTGATTATTTGCATCACCGAAGGCATTCCTGTATTGCATATGCTGAGAGTCAAAGCAGCGATGGCTGGTACAGATGCTCTATTAGTAGGACCAAACTGTCCAGGGGTGATTACACCTGGACAGTGTAAAATTGGGATTATGCCAGCTAGTATTCATTTGCCAGGTTCGATAGGGGTTGTCTCCCGTTCAGGAACCTTGACTTATGAAGCGGTACATCAGACGACAAATCAGGGGTTAGGACAAAGTACCTGTGTCGGCATTGGGGGGGACCCGATCCACGGCATGACTTTTATCGATGTGTTAAGTCGTTTTCAAGCAGATGAGAAAACCAAAGGCATTATCATGGTTGGCGAAATTGGTGGAACTGAAGAAGAGGAAGCCGCTGATTACATCAAAGAATATGTGACCAAGCCAGTGGTCTCTTATATTGCAGGTAGAACAGCGCCTCCAGGAAAAAGAATGGGCCATGCCGGGGCGATTATTACTGGTGGCAAAGGAACGGCAGAAGGTAAAGTCGCCGCATTAAAAGCGGCAGGGGCAGAAGTCGTTGATAGTCCGACCTTATTAGGTGAAGCGATGAAGGCAGCTTTGTAATTGTAGATTTAAAATGACATACCGTAGAGACGTTGCATGCAACGTCTCTACAATCTAAAGGGCTAGTGAATCTAGCGAAAGCAACAGAAAAACTAAATGTTAAAAATAGCCTTAGCGCAAATTAACCTGCTGGTGGGTGGTATTCAAGCCAACCAGAAACAGATCATCAAAACAGCTGAGCATGCTCGCGACCAATTAGGCGCAGACCTGATTGTTTTTCCCGAGCTGAGTGTGACGGGCTACCCTCCCGAAGATTTATTACTACGACCTGACTTTATAATGCAGGCAAACCAGTCAGTGCTTGATATTGCTCAGGCTGTTCAAGGTATTGATCTGGTTGTCGGCTTTCCTGAGCAGGCTGCAGGCGCTTTGTATAACAGTGCGGCGGTTTTAAGGGATGGGCAAATCCTGACTTGTTATAGAAAAAGTGCCTTGCCTAATTTTGGTGTATTTGATGAGCAGCGGTATTTTAAATCGGCCAATGAGCTCTGTTTGTTCTCGCTTAAAGGGCAGTCAATTGCATTGACTATTTGTGAAGATATCTGGCAAGAAGACCGGGTCAAAAAAAATAAACAGGCAGGCGCAGATTTAATCCTGACCCTAAATGCTTCGCCATTCCATGCGGGGAAAATTCATCAAAGAGAAGAGCTTGTTTGTCAGCAGGCAAAAGAGGTTGAAATTCCTTTAGTTTATGTCAATCTGATAGGCGGGCAGGATGAGCTGGTGTTTGATGGTGCATCATTTGTTGCCAATGCCCAGGGTGAAGTTGTTTTTCGAGCGAAAGAGTTTGAAGAACAAGTGACGGTGGTTGAGTTTGAGGGAAATAGCCCGATAAACAATACTTGTTCGCCTTTATACAATGAAATTTCCAGTGAGTATAAGGCGTTGGTGCTGGGGGTAAGGGATTATGTCTATAAAAATGGTTTTAAAGGTGCAATATTAGGCTTGTCTGGCGGCATAGACTCTGCTTTGGTACTGGCTATTGCGGTTGATGCTTTGGGTGCAGATCATGTCGAAGCGGTATTGATGCCCTCTAAATACACCCAGGACATGAGTAATGAAGATGCCGTGTTAGAGGCGGAGGCTTTAGGCATTAAGCATCACACTATTGCAATAGAGCCCGCTGTAACAGCCTTTACAGGAATGTTAAGCGAGGTTTTTGCAGGGACTAAAAGAGATGCTACGGAAGAAAATATCCAGGCCCGTTGCCGAGGGGTATTGCTGATGGCTATGTCGAATAAGCAGGGCAAGCTATTACTAACGACAGGTAATAAAAGTGAGATGAGCGTCGGTTATGCCACTTTATACGGTGATATGGCCGGTGGTTTTGCGCCGATAAAAGATGTGCCCAAGCTTTTGGTTTATCAGCTATCTGTATATCGAAATACGCTATCTCAAGTGATACCGCAGCGTGTTATTACTCGACCACCTTCGGCTGAATTAGCACCCGATCAGATAGATGAGGATTCTTTACCGCCTTATGAGGTCTTAGACCCGATTCTGGAAATGTATGTGGAGCAGGATAAGTCGGCCGAAGACATTGAGGCAGCCGGTTTTCAGCGTGCAGATGTGGTCAGGGCTATCTCATTGGTGGACAGAAACGAATACAAACGTAGACAAGCTCCACCTGGTGTAAAAATCACACCTAGAGCATTTGGCCGAGACCGTCGTTATCCGATTGCTACAGGGTATAAAGGCGTGTGAGGAAGTAGCCATGTAGGGTGGGCAGGGTCTTTTGCCCACCGTCTTTGAATCATGATGGGCAGAAAAGCGTTGCCCACCCCACCAGGTTAAATAATCAATGCATTTTGGTCGCCATCTCGCTGGCGCTGTTCATTTTTCCATTCTCGATGGCGAATCATAATATCCAGTACTTCTTCTGGATCATCCGTTACAGTGATTAAATCTAAATCTTCTATGGATATGGTTTCATATTCGATTAAAGTTGATTTAATCCAGTCTAGCAGGCCTTCCCAGAACTCGCTGCCGAATAAAATTAAGGGGATAGGGTAAATTTTATTGGTCTGCATTAATGTCAGTGCTTCAAAAAATTCATCTAAAGTACCAAAGCCACCGGGCATACAAACATAACCAATCGAATACCTGACGAACATGACTTTGCGGACAAAGAAGTAGCGAAAATCCAGTGAGATATTTTGGTAAGGGTTTGGCGCTTGTTCCAGTGGTAGTTCAATGTTCAAACCAATTGATAGTTGGTCTTGATTGTAGGCACCTTTATTGGCTGCTTCCATAATGCCTGGGCCGCCGCCACTGATGATGGAAAAGTCATTTTTACATAATAATTCAGCGAGTTCGATGGTTTTCTGATAATGAATATGTTCGGGTAACAGACGTGCTGAGCCAAAAATAGAAATTGCATCGCAGACTTCAGATAGGCGGTCAAAGCCCTCGGTGAATTCACTAATAATTCTGAAAATTCGCCATGACTGATCACCTTTTAGGTCATCAATTCCCCTGGCATGCGCGTTGTTTTTACTGAGCATAATGTTCCTTTTTTTATTATTATAAGGTATAAATTATTTTCCCTGATTGCAGGGTATGAGTTATACGACCTTTTAAGGTTTGTCCCCAAAATGGGGTGTTGCATCCAGCACTTTTCCAGCTGTCATGGTTAATTGTCCAGCTGAGGCTGGGGTCAAAAATACAAATATCTGCTGCTAGACCTGGCGACAAGGTACCACTTTGTATGCCTAGTGTCATTGCAGGGTTTTGAGTCAGAGCGGCGATCCCTTGCGATAAGGTGATGGCATTATCATGTACTAAGCGCAGTGTTAACGGTAGCAATGTTTCCAGTGATGAAATGCCGGGCTCAGTTTCAGGAAAGGCGCCTAGTTTTGCATCCCGGTCGTGAGGCTGGTGATCAGAGCAAATAATATCTATGGTGCCATTGGCCAGGCTTTCTCTTAGGCTTTGTTGGTCTTTTTTGGTACGAAAGGGCGGTAAAACATGGTAGCTGCTATTAAACGGTTCTATATCATTTTCAGTTAAATGCAGCTGATGAATGGCAACGTCGGCGCTCACTTTAAGGCCGTATTTTTTGGCCTGCTGGATTTTAATTGCCGAGCGTCTGGAGCTGATCTGACTAAAATGCAAGCGGCAACCTGTGAGCTCGGCTAATTCTAGATATTGCGCAACAGCAATTGATTCAGATGCTTCAGGAATGCCTGGTAAACCATAGCGGGTGGCAAATACGCCTTCATGAGCACAGCCATTATTACTGAGTGACGGGACATTTGGGTGATACATGACCAATAAATCGTGGCTGCTGGCATACTCCATGGCTCTACGGGCAACTAATAAGCTAGCCAGAGGGATGGTGGCATTGCTTACCGCAATACAGCCGGCTTCTTTTAATGCATGCATTGAGCTAAGTTCAGTCCCTGCCAGGCCTTGAGTTAAAGCACCAATAGGATAGACCTGGTTGTAGTTTGCCTTTTCAGATTTATCGGCAATTAATTCGGTTACTGCAACCGTGTCGATGACTGGGCTGGTATCTGCTGGTAAACAGAGTGAAGTGACACCTGCACTCGCAGCAGCCTTGGTTTCACTTGCTATAGTGCCTTTATAGGATTGTCCTGGGTCTCTCAGTCTGGCACTGAGATCAATAAATCCGGGGCAGACGATATTATCAACTGCATTGATGCTTATATCTGCAGTGAAGTCTGAAAGCTGTTCATTAACGGCCAGTATTTTGCCATCAGCAATATAAATATTGCCTATTTGCTCTATCTTGTTTGCAGGATCAATAATCTGTCCATTTGAGATCAGTATCTTTTTCATAAGGGCTCTCCGTTGCTTTGCATTGTTAATGACATAATAGCCATGCGCACTGCAATACCGTTACTCACTTGTTGAAGTATGACTGACTGGGGGCCGTCAGCGATACTTGATTCTATTTCTACACCTCTATTGATCGGGCCGGGATGCATAACAATGGCATTGGATTTAGCCAGCTTTAATCTTTCTTCTGTGAGCCCAAAACATTTGAAATATTCTCTTTCGCTGGGTAACAGGGCTGAGGTCATGCGTTCTTTTTGTAGTCGTAACATGATCACCACATCAACACCTTTAAGACCTTCTTCCAGGGTATTAAAAGCGCTTACCCCCAGGCTTTCAACATGAGAAGGTAGCAGTGTTTTGGGGGCGATAACTCTGACTTCTTTGGTGCCGAGGGTATTCAGTGCCTGAATTTGTGAGCGTGCAACCCTGGAATGTAATATATCACCAATAATGGCGACTTTTAATTCACTGAAGTCATGTTTGTGTTGGCGTATGGTAAACATATCCAGCATAGCCTGGGTGGGGTGAGCGTGTTGTCCGTCACCTGCGTTAATCACACTGATATGAGGGGCTGTATTTTGTGCGATAAAGTGTCCTGCTCCACTGATGGCATGCCTGACCACAAACATATCAACATGCATGGCTTCCAGATTGCGAATAGTATCCAGCAAGCTTTCACCTTTGGAGGTGGCCGAAGTAGCAATATTCATACTTAATACATCGGCGGACAGTCGAGTGGCGGCAAGTTCAAAGGTGGTGCGTGTCCGAGTGCTGTTTTCAAAAAACAGATTGACGATAGTTTTTCCTCGCAACAGCGGTACTTTTTTAACCCGCTGTTCTGACATGCTGGAAAATGACTCGGCGGTATCAAGTATCTCGGTCAATATTTCTTTGTTAAGCCCGTCAATGGATAAAAAATGCTTGAGCTTGCCTTCCGTATTAAGTTGCAGGTTTTTCATCGCTATGCAGCCGTTTGTTCAGTAGGAAAAGATTGGATATGAATACCTAAAGGGCTAGGGCCTGTTAGTTTGATTCTTTGCCCTTTTGGCAGAGTGACAGAGCAACCGACACAATCAGGTTGTAGAGGCACCTGGCGACCATCTCTTTCAATCAGGACCGCTAAAACCACCTGGTTTGGGCGGCCGTAATCAAAAATTTCATTTAATGCAGCTCGAATGGTCCTGCCAGTGTAAAACACATCATCAATTAAAATAATATCCCTGCCTTCCAGGTGGGCGGGTAATTGGCTGGGTTTTACTTTTGGGTTCATGCCTATTTGTGAAAAATCATCACGGTAAAAAGAAATATCCATCAAGCCGAGGGGTTCTTCAATGTGTAAACGCTGGTGTAGTTGTTCAGCCACCCACGCTCCACCACTGTGGATGCCTATCATTAGCGGGTTTTTCATGTTTCTAGAAAGTATAAGAGATTTAAGGTCTACTTCTAGTCTAGTCAATAATGCAGGTAATTTAAGGTTGTTATTAGTCATGGGGCTTTGTATTTAACCAGCTTTGTAAAATAAGTTGCGCGGCGAGTTGGTCTTGAACATCCCAAAGTTTACTCGCTGTCACTTTAAGATCATCATAAAGCATTTGTTTTGCTTCAAAGGTTGAGAAAGATTCATCTATTTGATAGACGGGTAAATTGTAGCGGCCTTCTAATTGGCGGCAAAATTTAAACATCCTGGGGGTGATTGGGTTGTCAGAACCATCACCTTGCTTGGAAATGCCAACCACTAGGCCAGCAGGATTCCATTCTTTAATCAGTTGAGAAATCAGTTCCCAGTTAGGCTGTTGATTAATTGAGCGGATGGTTTTGAGAGGGCTCGCTATTGAGGTTGTTGATTGGCCGATAGCGATACCAATCTTTTTATTACCAAAATCAAAGCCCAGATAGGTATCTGAGTTTAACTTGCTTGCCAACGGATCTTTGTTGAGCATTTTAACCATGTCCTGCAGGTGCAGTTAATTGATTAATATCAATACCTAATTGATTGGCTGCTGCCATCCAGCGTTGTTTTGCAGGGGTGCTGTATAAAATATCTGCTTTATAAGGCGTGTTTAACCAGGCATTGCTGAGAATTTCTTTTTCAAGTTCACCCGCGCCCCAGCCTGCATAGCCTAAAGCAATAAAGTAGTGTTCGGGTCCTTCATCTTGTGCAATGGCTTCTAAGATATCACGAGAACTGGTTAGGCTGGTGGTATCTGATACGGTAATGGAGGAGTCCCAGCTAGTTGATCCCGTGTTATGGATAATAAAGCCTCTCTCTTGCTGTACAGGTCCGCCTGCAAATACGGGCGTTTCTTGTACTTGTTTTGATGAGGTTTCAATGTTCATTTGCTCAAAAATATTCGATAAAGTCATGCCAGTGGGGCGGTTAATAACAATTGCCAAGGCACCTTCTGCATTATGCTGGCAAAGATAGCTAACGGTATGAGCAAAGTTAGCATCAGCCAGATTTGGCATGGCAATTAAAAATTGATTGTTGAGATAGTGAGTATTTGTCATTAGTGTTTGTTATCGAGTGGTTATGCCTGTTTCATCAGAAAAACGCCATACCCGGGTGATAACTAATACATCAAGTTCCTGAAGTATTTTAGTGGGTAAAGTTGCGAAGGGGGCGCTGAGACGAATGATTCGTTTGGCGGCATCATCTAAAGCCTTGTTGCCTGATGACTTAGTGATACGAATACTGTAAATAGTTCCATTAGGCTTTATGCCAACATCAGTGGTTAAGCTACCAGAAAAGCCTTTTTTCCTGGCCACTTCCGGGTAATTCATATTACCCACTTTTTCGACCTTTTGCTCCCAGTCTGCTACATATTGTGCGGCAAGATATTTATGGGTGCTGACAGAGTTTACAAATTTAATTTTAGTTTGCTCTGAAGATTGTTGGCTATGACGAATCTTGGCGCCTAATTGAGCAATTTGTTGTTGCAAGGCTTCGGTAGACAGTTTAGGGCGCTTAACCTTTGAGGGCGGTGCCTGTTCTTTTGCGCTGCTTATTTTGTGTTCAGCTTGTTTTTGAGTAATGACAACTTTTTTCGCCTTGGGTTTGCTTTCAATCTGACTTTTGCGTTGGCCTGGCGGTTTTATTCTGCTGTTTCCCTGGCTAGGTAGCTTTTGCTTGGGGGGTGTTGGCTTATGTCTGTTACTTCCCGCTCCTAGCTGATTATCCTGTGCCAGGTATTTAGCATTTTTAGGCGCTTTCTTTACTGGTGTGCTGGCCAAGGTTATTTCAATTTGTTTATTGACTTTTTGTGGCTGAGGGGTTGTGAAACTGACGCCTAATAAAATAAACGCATGCATCACCACAGCAAAAAAGAATGCAATCAGTAAAGAGTCGCTTGCCGAAATAGTTGGCGGTATAAAAGAAGGGCTGCTAGGAGTCGTCATGGATTAATTTTACGACCTGCTTAAGGTGGTTTCAATATGATCCATCAATTGGCCGCTGATATTCAGGCCAAATAGTTTATCTAGCTCTTGCACGCAAGTTGGGCTGGTGACATTGATTTCAGTTAAGAAATCGCCAATCACATCAATGCCAACAAAAACCAGGCCTTTCTTTTTTAGGGTAGGGCCGACCTGCTTAGCAATCCATAGATCCCTTTCTGTTAACTCCCGGCCTTCAGCGCGCCCTCCTGCCGCTAGGTTGCCGCGGGTTTCACCCTTGCTTGGAATGCGAGCCAAAGCATAAGGTATAGGTTCTCCATTAACTAGCAGAATGCGTTTGTCGCCATCTTTTATATCAGGGATGTAACGTTGAGCCATAATGTAACGACTATTGTATTCAGTCATTATCTCTAGAATGACATTCAGGTTGGGATCGTTTTCACGGACATGAAAAATAGAGGTGCCACCCATGCCATCCAGTGGTTTTAAAATAATTTCTTTATGTTGCTGTAGAAAATGTTTAAAACGTTTAGGTTCTCTGGCAACCAGCGTATCTGCGCAGCACTGAGGGAACCAGGAGGTGAATAGCTTTTCATTGGCATCTCGTAGAGATTGCGGCTTATTAACGATGTAGCAGCCTAAGCGTTCCGCCTGTTCCAAAAGGTAGGTGGCATAAATATATTCCTGATCAAAAGGCGGATCTTTACGCATGATGATAGTGTCTAATTGCTCTAGTGCAATATCTTGTTCATCAATAAATTGGTACCAGCTATTTTCGTCTCGTTGAACCTTTAATGTCCGTGTGCGGGCATAAGGCTGGCCATTGCTTAGGTATAAGTCATTGAGCTCCATGTAATGCAGCTCCCAATTTCTGGACTGAGCCTCTAAAAGCATGGCAAAGCTGGTGTCTTTTTTTATGTTGATGTGGTCTATGGAATCCATGACCATGCCAAGTTTAATTGTCATTGATTTACTCAAAAAAATTACTAATAGGGTGATTCTATCAAATTTATTTTACTAATGTTATTTACCTTGAAAAGAATTTTTGGTATAAAGGTCGGCTAACTTTCAAAAATAGGCACGGCAGAGGTAATCATGTCCAAAGTATGTCAAGTAACAGGTAAGCGTCCTGTTTCTGGAAATAACGTATCACACGCAAACAATAAAACAAAAAGACGTTTCAATCCTAACCTTCATAACCATAGATTTTGGGTTGAAAGTGAGAACCGTTGGGTTCGATTAAAAGTTTCATCTAAAGGCATGCGTATCATTGATAAAAAAGGTATTGATGTAGTGCTTGCGGATATTCGTAAAGCTGGTGCAAAGGTTTAAGGAGACTGAGAAATGCGCGATAAAATTAAATTAGTATCAAGTGAAGGTAACGGTCACTTCTATACAACAACTAAAAACAAAAGAACTATGCCAGAGAAAATGGAGATCAAAAAATATGATCCTGTTGCTCGTAAGCATGTAATGTATAAAGAAGCTAAAATCAAGTAATTGATAATTCTTTACCGGGTTTTTTTAAAAACCCGGTAAAGAAAGCTTTATCCTGCACCATCAAAGCCTATCTTAGGTTTTCCCCTGTTTTAAATTATCCAGAATAGACTTCAATTTTTCTGTTTGTTTGTATAACATTCGATACTTTTTTTCCAGCTCATGTTTTTCCGCTTGCAGTGATTGCAGATTTTGTTGCAACTGCTGATTTTCTATAAGTAAAGATGAGTCTGTGCGGCTATCAGAAAGTGATACGCTGTTGTTTTGCTCAGTCAATTCGGCAGATTCGATGTTCGCACTATTTGCTGACAGGGTTTCAATACCATCATCAATGGGAAATGCAGCTTCAGGTTTAATTTCTTCTGCGGGAACGCTCTCCATTCCGCCTTCCAGTATTTGTGCCTGAATTTTATTGCGTAACAGTAAAAAAGCGGCTGCTTCACTGGTTTTGCCGTTTTCACAGACCACAATAACGGGTTTGCTCTTGTCTATGTTACTAAGCTGTATCCTTAAAGAGAAAAAAGGCATATTGCAGCTTTGCGGCAGATGCTGCTTTTTATAATCGTCTGGAGCACGTACGTCGATTAAAGTGGCGCCATTGGCGAGTTCATCTGCAATAGCATCATGCTTGATGAATTTAAGCGAGGGCTCTTTAATTAGGGTAATAAACTTGTCTTTACTCAGGCGAATTAAAGATACTTTGCTGGCGGCTGTAATGGTGACATTTCTGGGGTCCCCTGAAAGTAAAGAATCCTCTCCAAAGGTATCCTGGCTGCGCAGTTGGGCTAGTTTGATTTCTTTGGCATTAGCCGAGGCTTTGCGAGAGATTAAACAGAAGCCTTTTTTTATAAGATAGTAATAGTCACCTGGATCACCTTGCTGGATAATGGTTTCACCTTTTTCAAAACTGACTTCCTGAAGATTCATAACAATCTGCTGTAAGTTTGCTGGAGGTAATGCCCTGAAAATAGGGGATTTCAGCAAGGTTGTCATCCAGTCATCATCGTTCTCTTCTTCGGGCTCATCAATGGCCATATATTTATTATCCTCTTGTTGATGAGTGGGGTTGGGGAGTGAATCTAAAATATTGCTTTCTAACCGAATAAAACGAACAGTTGACTGGGTCAATGCATCAATTTTTCTGGGTATTTGGTGTGCTAAAGCAAATTTTGAAGATTCAGATCCTGAGCTAATCTGTTCTACTATAAGATTATCAGATTGTAGTCGAACCGAACCATTTATCAAATAAACCAGCTTGTTTTCAGTGTCATTCTTTTTAAATAAATAAGTGTTTGGCGTAGCCTCTTCAACCGTTATTTGATGACAAATCATTTCAAACTGGTTTGTTGGTATGGTTGATAAGGGAATCAACTGACGGATTATATGTCCTTCTACTGAATCGGTATCTACGCTCATTTATTAAAAACGATTGGTTTTACTGTCTGTTTGATTATTTGGCATAAACGATTTTAATGCAAGGGTATTGCTTATTATTACAGTGATTGAAAATTATATAGTAAATAAACAAATAGTTTAAATATTGTTGTAGTCTACTCTATGTCTATTTTAAATAGCTATAGAACAATTGAAAATGTTTTTTGCTAAATGTTGTTATGCTTAATTTGTCAGTATATATGTAAATGACAGGGTTGATTACTGATAAAGTGGACATAAATTAAATTATAGTCTGTTAAACATTTTGTACTGTGTGTTGTCTATGTCTCAAAAAATAATTATGGAAATATTATGAATCGAAGATATTTTAAGTTTTTGCAGGGTTTTTTACTGCTAGTTGTTTATTTATTTAACTCAAGTTTTTGTCTTGCTGGTTTGCCTGTTAATGTTAATGGTCAGGCTCTCCCTTCATTAGCACCTATGCTAGAGAAGAGTATGCCGGCGGTAGTCAATATTTCAACAACAAAGAATGTACAGCTTAGAGATAATCCTTTATTAAGGGACCCTTTTTTTAGGCATTTTTTTCAATTACCCAGGCAGCAGCAAAGGGAGCAAAAAAACAGTCTTGGTTCAGGGGTGATTATTGATAGCGATAAGGGTTATGTTTTAACCAATAATCATGTGATTGATAAAGCGGATAAGATAATGGTGACGCTGAGTGATGGGCGGAACTTAAATGCAACTTTGTTGGGAACAGACCCTGAAGCAGATGTTGCTGTGATTCAGATTCCAGCTGAGAATTTAACTCATTTACCTATTGCAAACTCTAATGAATTAAAGGTTGGGGATTTTGTGGTGGCAATTGGTAACCCCTTCGGTTTAGGGCAAACAGTGACATCAGGGATTATCAGCGCGCTGGGAAGGACTGGCCTGGGGATAGAAGGTTATGAGGACTTTATTCAGACAGATGCTTCAATTAACCCAGGTAATTCGGGGGGCGCTTTGGTGAATCTCCGAGGTGAATTTATTGGCATGAATACAGCGATACTTGCGCCGAGTGGTGGCAATGTAGGGATTGGTTTTGCAATCCCTTCAAATATGGTGATGACGCTAAAAAAGGCGCTGATAAAACATGGTGAGGTTAGAAGAGGATTGTTAGGCGTGGCGACTCAGGATCTGACGCCTGAGCTGGTTAAGGCGTTTGATTTAAAAAACACGCAGGGTGCGGTAGTCAGCAAGGTTGATGGCGGCTCTGCGGCAGAAAAAGCGGGTATAGAGCCAGGTGATATCATTGTGGCTTTAAATGGTAAGAGCGTTAAAGGCAGCCATCAGATTAGAAATGTTGTTGGTTTATTGCAAATTGGAGAAGAAGTTGAAATAAAGCTGGTGCGTGGAGAGCAAACTAAAACGGTGGTGGCAGCAATTGGCAAACCGCAACAGTTGTTATTGAAAGGAGCTAAGTTGCATCGGGTTTTAGCCGGTGTGCTGTTAACAGCAACAAATAAACAGCAGGTGGAAGGAGTGTTATTGGTAAAAATGGATCAGACATCTTATGCCTGGCGCAGTGGATTAAGGCCTGGCGATATTATAGTTTCAGCAAACCGATATCGAGTGCGTAATCTCGAGCAACTACAGAAAGTGACCGATCCACGTAGCGCTTTATTAATTAATATTCAGCGTGGCTCAGAAGCTTTTTTTCTGGTTTTAAAATAAGGATTAGCGAGTGAGTGTAGAAAAACAATTTAAAGCATTGAATATCGCAGTATTAACAATTTCTGATACACGAACCGAGGCTGATGATGTCTCTGGTAAAGTTTTAGTCGACAAGCTTGAAGAGTCAGGGCACCAGCTTTATGAAAAGCAAATTGTAGCAGACGATATTTATCAAATCAGAGCGGTCATCTCAAAATGGATTGCGGATAATAAGTTGGATGCCGTGATAACTACGGGCGGAACCGGAGTCACAGGTAGAGATGGTACCCCGGAAGCTGTGACCCCCTTATTAGATAAAGTGCTGGATGGCTTTGGTGAGGTTTTTAGAATGTTGTCTTATCAAGATATAAAAACCTCAACCATGCAGTCCAGAGCGGTTGCTGGCGTGGCAAATGGTACTTATGTGTTTTGTTTGCCTGGCTCGTCAGGGGCCTGTAGAACAGCATGGGATGATTTGATTAAAGCGCAGCTGGATTTTCGAACCAAACCTTGTAACCTTGTGCAATTAATGCCCAGATTAAAGGAAAAATAATGCAATCAATTTTTTTGTTTTTAAGTGCTGTGTGTGGATTAACAGGCGTTGCCATGGGAGCATTTGGTGCTCATGGTTTAAAAGCCGTTTTAACTGCAGATATGTTAGCTGTTTATAAAACAGCGGTAGATTACCAGATGTGGCATGCCTTGGGCTTAGGCCTTATTGCTGTATTCAGGCTGCAATCACCCGAAGCGCAGCATTTGAAATGGGCTGGCTGGCTAATGTTTGCTGGCATTATATTATTTTCTGGCAGTTTATATTTGCTGTCTATATTGGGTCTTAAATGGCTGGGGATGATTACACCGCTGGGAGGCGTTTGTTTTCTATTGGCCTGGGCTTGTGTTGCTATTTTTGCCTATAAATCAGAAAAAGTGCTAACGACTCACTCTATAAAATGACAGGCTTTGGTAGAACGGTAGGATGGGCAAAGCGATAGCGTGCCCATCAATCTTGTTGATTCAAAATGGCTTTCCCTTATCACTGTTCCCATGCTCCACCTTACAGCCATTAAGTTAAGAGAAATACAACGTGGGGCGCAGTGCTTTAGCCTGCTATTTTTAGCTATGAATGCAGGCTAAAGCACTGCGCCCCAACGGACTAATCCCTTAACTTAATGGCAGTGACCGAATACGGAGGGAGAAACCTGTGGTTTGTTCTCAGGCATATTAAAATCTAACCCGTCAAAAAGTATCGCAATATCGCCAAATGTCGGGTTACGTTTTTTAATGCTTCGCAATAAAAAAAATCTTATCCAAGCTACGCTATTATTTAGTTTAAGCCCAAGGGATCTTTAGGATCTATCCCCGCCATAAAAGGTAAGCGCCTATCCTGGTTAGTAATTTGATAGACCTTTCCTAACCAATTATTAAAAACGGCTTTAGCAGTATCTCGCCAGGTATTGTCTATGTGAATCAGAATTTCTTGTTCAGGAAATAGATCGAGAGCTAAGTTGCTGTGTTTTGCTGTTCTTACCTGCTTTTCATAGTCAGATAATATTTGCCTGGTTTTATTGTTAAAATAATTTTCAGGATAAGGCGGGTAGTCTGCTCTTAAGCCGTTATAAAAATGCAGTACTTCGCGCTTATATTCTTTTAATAAACTAATATCATCATATTCGGGATGGCCTTGAAAAAATACCACTCGAATGCCATCAGAGCTGACAGCAAGATGAACCCCCGCTTCTTGGCTAGCGGCTAAAACGGTGATGCCTTTTTGTTCCATATCATATTGATATACCTCATTAAAGCGAGAGTGGGGTACGTCAAAGCGAGTGTTGATTTCAGCCACTAAAGGGTGGGTTCGCTCAAGCACTTTATGTGAAAACACACCCCAACGTTTTTGAGCTTGTGGTGTGCGTTCAATACCATAGCAATGTTCAATGAGTGCGTGGGTGGCTAAACATGAACATAAGATGGAGGTGACGTTTTGTTTAGCCCAGCTAAACACTTCAGTCAAGGGTTGCCAAAATTCTTCTTCAGATAAATGGGCATGAGTTACATTGGCGCCACTGATGATTAAGGCATCGAGTCCATCGAGTTTAATTTGCTCAAAAGTTTCATAATATTCTTCAATATGCGCTTGCGCTTGCGCGCCTCTTTCTAAGCCAGCAATAGTAAAAGGATGGACGTGGAACTGTGCAATCTGGTTGCAGGCACCGACTAAACGAAAAAACTGTCGCTCAGTCGCTTCTAGCGCGGCATCGGGCATGATATTAAGTAAGCCTATATGCAGTTCACGAATATGTTGATGACTGGCGCGGTCAGGGTTGAGTATATCTTCGCCTTCAGCAAGTAGGCGTTGAAAGGTAGGTAAGGGTGTGTGAGCAACTAAAGGCATGATTAAGTCCCTCCGTTCTTGACTATGGCATCAGCAATGAGTTGGATAAACTCAGCTTCGTCAGCAACTTTGGCAACAGCATCTGCATCAACAGTATAGCCATATTGATCTGCAATCGCCTGATAACGAGGTAATCGCGATTCAAATAGTTTGGGGAATACCCAGCTAACAAACTTATCGGGGGGGATTAGGTCTGGATTATCATAGTGGCTGCTGGCCATAAACTCTGCCAGCTTTTCATCTAAAAATGCTTCTCTATAATAGAGTGGCTTAGGATCTGTTTTGGCGCGCGATATGATGGTTTGTTCTAGTGACTGGGGGATTTTGATATACACAATGACGGTGTGTTCTGCCAAGGTTTCCAGAACCTCCTGATTGTCGAGTTCACAAGCGCTGCCGCCAGCATCATTTATAAAATGCTTGTAGCCATAAATATCTTCTGCTTTATGAATAAATTCGGGCACATCATTTAATGCGGCTATTTCTGCTTGATGATGTAAGGCTTGTCTGCGTTTAAATTCTCTGATGGATAAACCATCTTGCGCTGAATCACCTAATTTACCTAAAAAGCTGGAAACAGGGGCTAAATTATCGACAGTAATATTATTGTGAATATAAATTGAATCAGACAATAATAATTTTCTTAAGAAAGGCACATCCATTGCCTGACGTTTTATATTATCTAGAATGGGCTCACCTAGATATTTTGTACCTATGCGGTAATCAGCAGAATAATGAAACCATTTATCTCTTGGGAGTTTGTTTGCCAGTGTGGTTTTACCTGCGCCTGACATGGCTAGCAGGGTAATGCTTTTAGATTCCCAGTTCAGGAATTCTTGAGAGCTCATTTTCATTAATCATTGCCTTAATCATCCAGCATGTCAGAAATATCTAAATTTTCCTGGTCTGGTTTTAAATGTGTATCGTTGTCTGAGTATCCGAGGTCGTCGGTTTCAATATCATCATAGGGGGCGCTCCAGTCTTCTGGTGCTTCAACATAATCGAAGGTGGAGTTATACCAGGAATCCTTGTCATATTCCCCAATATCGCCATTGATGTATTGTACCTCAATGGTGTCATCACTTTCTTCAATAGCAACTACTTTAAAGGTTAAGTCGTTTTCAACGTCTTTATACCAGCGGCCAATAACGGGGTCTGTAATCGTTGTCATGGTTTTATCCTTTTTTATTAACTCAATGACTTCATCATAGCTAAATTTAGAATGTTGTGTGAGCTATAAATAAGAAAAAATGGAATTATTTTAATAAACAGGAATGTGGCTGAAAATCCTGAACGACAGGCAAAAAAAATGCGGCTGTTAGGCCGCATTAGGAGTTTTTTTAGGAAGCTATAATGAGAACCCTGTTTGTGACAGGGAAAGCATTTAAGTTGTGACTATTTTAATGGCTAACAACTTGCTTGGGAATGTGGCAAATCGACGCGTGACATTTTGTCGCGCCCTGTTTGTAAAGGGGGGAATTACGCGCTATCGCTGATCCACTCAACATAAAGATAAAGTGTCTTAATGGTTTTGTTCTATTAAATAACTTAAGCGAGCAAATTCAGCAAGAGAAATAGATTCTGCCCTTAAGCTGGGATCAATATCTAAAGCAATAATCTGTTCTTCAGTAATCAGTTTTTTTAGTGAGTTTCTAATCGTTTTTCGGCGCTGCGAGAAAGCTGTAGTGACGACTTTGTTTAGCTTGTAAATGTCTTCTATGTCGACAGGGGGTTTTTGATAAGGTGTCAGTCTTACGATAGATGACATGACTTTAGGGATAGGGTTAAAACTTTCAGGTGGTACGTCAAAGATTAATTCTGTTTCGCAATAATATTGAATCATCACACTGAGGCGACCATATTTTTTAGTCCCTGGTTCTGCACACATACGGTCAACAACTTCTTTTTGTAGCATAAAGTGCATATCTTCTATGCAATTAGTGCTTTCCAGTAAATGAAATAACAGAGGTGTTGAGATGTTATAAGGTAAATTCCCAATGATGCGCAGTTTCTCTCCAGCTGTCGCGAGTGCAGCAAAATCAAAAGCCAGAGCATCAGCACTATGGATAGTAAAGTTTTCATGCAGGCTGAATCTTTCACTAAGTACCTTAACCAGATCCCTGTCTAGTTCAACAACATCTAATAAGACCTGTTTTTGTAATAAGGGCTCAGTAATGGCCCCCAGTCCCGGACCGATTTCTACCCAGTGTTCACCGCTATTAGCTTGGATATTAGACAGGATATTATAGATAACATTATGATCCTGAAGAAAATTCTGGCCGAAGCGTTTACGTGCTTTATGTGTTGTTTGTTGTGTGCTCATCAGAGATATTATAGCAAGGTGGGGCGGATATAAGGCTGCAATTTATTGCTCATCAATAGAATTAATGGCTAGAGACGTTGCATGCAACGTCTCTACAGCATAGATGGGAAGTTCAAAGCGTGTTGGTGAATTTAGATTTAAGCATTTCAATCGCTGTTTTAACTGCAAATTTTAAGCTACCCAGGTCTGCCTTAGCTGTTCCTGCTAAATCGAGCGCAGTGCCATGATCAACAGAGGTGCGAATGATGGGTAAGCCCAAGGTAATATTAACGGCCTGGCCAAAACCTTTGTATTTAAGTACCGGTAAGCCCTGGTCGTGATACATTGCCAAAACGGCATCGGCCGATTGTAGATATTTATCTGTAAATAAGGTGTCTGCAGGTAAAGGGCCGATAAGATTGATTCCCTGTTGTCTTAAATTGTTTAATGTTGGCTCAATAATCTCGATTTCTTCGCGTCCTAAGTGACCATTTTCACCGGCATGAGGATTAAGCCCGCAAACCAGAATTTTTGGATTAGGCAGAGAAAAATGATGTTTTAAATCTCTATCTAATAAGCGAATGACCTTTTGCAGACGGTCCTCTGTGATGGCTGCGCTCACTTCAGATAAGGGTAAGTGAGTGGTAACCAGAGCAACACGTAAACCAGATGTTGCCAGCATCATCACTGGATGTCCCCCGGTAATATCCGCGATAAACTCGGTATGACCACTAAAGGGGATATTGGCATCATTAATAATACCTTTATGTACAGGGGCGGTGACCATCGCATTAAACAGCCCGTCTAGACAGCCTTGTGTTGCCAGGCGTATGGTTTCAATAACGTAAGCGCTGTTATTAATATTCAGTTGCCCGCAATTAACCGGCTCTTGTAACTGTACCGGGAGAACGGTGATAACCCCTGCTTGATTAATTTGAGACTGTTCAGCAGCAGAAAAGATTTTAATTGAGATGTTTAATCCTAATTGTGCTGCACGTAATGTTAATAATGCTGGGTCTGCTATTATTACAATTTCACACGATTGTTGTTGTTGAGCGAGTTGAATACATAAGTCAGGGCCTATGCCAGCGGGTTCGCCTGGCGTAAGTGCTATGCGTGGAATAAAATGCGCAGTTTTCATAGAAAGAAAGGGTTGTCTGATTGGTGCTCACTATTTTATCGTTAACCCGCATGACGTGTGTTTTTATTAATATTAAAGGATGGGACTAAATGAAGAAAGGAGATCTGCTATCAGGTTTTAATTTGTTTGTTACAGCACACCCCTGGTGGATATTGCTAAGCATTATTATTGCTGTTTCTGCTATGGCAGGTGGGATAGCAAATCTAGGCTTTAAAAATGACTATCGAGTGTACTTTAGTCAGGAAAATCCACAGTTACAAGCATTTGAAGATATACAGAGCACCTATAATAAATCTGATTCAGTGATGTTTGTGTTGCAACCTGAAGACGGCAAGGTGTTTAGTGCTGAAACATTAACAGCGATTATAGAGCTCACAGAAAAATCCTGGAAAATACCTTTTTCTAGCCGAGTCGATTCGGTTACAAATTTTCAATATACCCAGGCTGATGGTGATGATTTGCTGGTTGCAGATCTTGTGGTTGATCCTATGGTTTCAGCTGTTGAACTTGAAAAAATCAAGCAAGTTGCATTACATGAGCCAATTTTAGCCAATAGACTGGTGTCTCTACGGGCCGATGTGGCGGGTGTCAATGTTATCTTGCAAATGCCAGGAGATGATCCTAATGAAGTTTCAGGGGTAGCAACAGCAGCACGGGAATTAGTGAAAGAAATAGAAGCTAGCTACCCTGGAATGAAAGTTTATTTGACGGGTATGGCGATGATGAGCAATGCCTTTAGTGAATCGGCTATGAATGATAATAAACTACTGGTGCCCTTGATGTATGCTGGCGTGATATTAGTCTTGTTGTTCAGCTTGCGCTCAATTAGCGGCACTATTGCGGTGGTAGTATTAATTGTTTTTTCCATTATTTCGGCATTGGGACTTGCTGGCTGGCTGGGCTGGTCCTTAACTCCCACAT
>Ga0209494_1000254_pt1 | contig 22830 bp, 17 predicted proteins | sample EN1Hudseemescosm_FD_184628 | JGI IMG/M metagenome (GOLD analysis project Ga0209494, IMG submission 184628) | Methane-oxidizing microbial communities from mesocosms in the Hudson Canyon - EN1B Hudson Canyon (SPAdes) (version 2) | ecosystem: Environmental > Aquatic > Marine > Cold seeps | place... | reverse complement strand
AAAGCTCTATTTAAAATCGTGCCGAGGGCGGACGCTCCTACCTGTTGCCCATTCAAATTAAAGGACTACACAGTGGCGGAAAGTGATGGGTAATCAGGTGCCTATATAGTGTTCGAACGGAAATCAATAAACTAATTATAAATCAGACATCTATGTTGAAATAGATCATCTTTAAGATGCCTAAAGAGCATTTTAAGGATATCCCATAAAAAACGGTAAGGTGTTGTTGTTAATATAGTATTAATAATCTGAAATGGTGCTGAGAAAAACTCAACCTTCATTATCTTTTAAATTCATCAAAACTTCGCTGTAGCTTTAAAATACACGGTTATTGCTTATGTTAGTCTAAGTCTATGGGTTCAAGGACCTGACTCAATGTTTTCTTGGGAGTCCGATGGGTGGGCAAGGGAAGTGTTCACGATTGCCGGAATACGCAATAGATATACCCAGAAAACTAAAGTGGTTCAATTACCCTTAATATATTTAAGTTAAACATTGACATAATAGTGTTCGTAGGTCGATAATCAGAAGTCGATAATATTCTAATTTTAGAGAGTCGACAAATACTCAAGTCATTTTTAGTACAAAATAATTAGATTAAAAATATCAAATGACTTGCTAGCTATTACTTATAGTTACAATAATACTGAGAGGTTTAAACATGGCTGAAGAAGAAAAAAACAACAATAGAACTTATATTTTAATTGTTGTAGTACTAAGTTTTTTTGCAATTGGACTTGTTACAATATTAAAAAGCAGAGAAACAGAGCATTTGAATTATATGGACAACACATCTGTTGAGCAAGAAGCTCAGCTGTATGAAGGTGCAAAAAGATTTAATAATGTTTTTGAAGAATAATAACTCCATATAAAAATGCACCTCTGTTAATATTCACTAGCAGAGGTGCCTAAATAGCATCAACACTCAGAGTGTTTTCGTCGAATTCCAGCACTTTCTTATTTAGCCTCATCAGCCACCAACTCAAATTAACTAGATTGTTTTTGTCTGTTTCTTGGAATAAATCAAACTCATTTTCTTTTCAGTAAGCTCGGTAAAAGTCAGTATGCCGCTACGGTACTTGTATTGTAAAATAAGCTAGCAGCTATCTTATACAAACTGCCTATCCATTTAATTTGATCAGTAAAGCGTATACTAGGAGTCTATTATATTTACGTGCCACAATTGATAAAACCCCGTGGGATCTATTATAGAATTATGCTTCATAAAAGTTTTTTTGACATCAAAACTAATCAATTGAGAAAAGAATGTAGCCGTTTTTTTATAGGGTTTGCGTTTTTGCGGGGTCTTTCCTTGCAATACTCCTTTTCTTTTTAGATTTTTCTTATCTAAATTGCCATCTTTTATAGATACATATCAAAGAAAAAACCGCCTCCCTAATGCCCTTTAAGCTAAACAATGCCATGAATAAGTTAGAAACACAATTGACCTCAAGTGAAATTCAGTATGTAAAAAACCAAACATTTATTGATAATGAACCAGGTACCTTGCTAAAGGATTTTTCTAGCTTACTTGATTTTATTGGTACGACAGGTATTGCTGTTTCAAAGAAAAATCATTTGTTTTCTATCAAGTTGCTTCCATCACTTAACCAGCTGATGTCAACGCCTTTAGAAAGTAAGCTTAAGCGTCCTCAACAAAAGTCTTTTCCTCATATTAATGGTTTGTATCTTTTGCTGAGAGCTTCTGGTTTAAGTTATATCGTAACTGAAAAAAAAGACGTTAAATTGATAATTAGTGATGTGGCTCTAGAAAAGTGGCATTCATTAAATCCATCAGAACGATATTTTGCATTATTTTATGCTTGGTGGCATAGAGGCAGTGATGAAATAATCGGAGAGCGTGACAGAGGGTTTTGCAAAAACTATTTTTATGAAAGTGCCAGTTTCTTTCAGCAGACCTTGAAGAAAGGCTGTGATTTAAGTCAGAGTCGCAATATCTTTGAATCCCTACGCTACAGGCCTGGGTTTCACAATTTAGCACTGATGGAGCTATTCGGTTTTGTTAGCATAGCGCTGGATTCTGCAATGAGTAAAGAAAACTGGCCTATTGTTAAAATAAAACCGACAAAATGGGGGGAAGCATTATTAAAATGCTTTGCTAAGGAAACGGCCTCTTTTAACTCTTTTGAATTTGAAATTTCGGATGATGAACAAATCGAATCCTGGGGAGCTGAGGTAAAAGCATACATTCCTACCTGGATAAATAATTTAGAGCCAGAAGATACCGATGATGTAATAGAAGGAGAGATTATATTTAAGGCTTCTCTTGGTAAGGTTTATCGTAAATTAGCTATTCCAAGTACAATCGATCTTGATGAATTAGCGAGTAGTATTTTAACTGCTTTTAATTTCAATAACGACCATCTGTATGAGTTTGTATACAAAAATGATTGTGGGATTACTGAAAGAATTGCGCATTCATATGCAGATAGTGGCAATGAGTGGGGGACTAGTGATTACCTGGTGGGGCAACTACCCTTATATAAAGGCATGGAGCTTATATTTCATTTTGATTTTGGTGATGACTGGGAATTTTTACTTGTTGTGGAGTCATTCATGGAAGCCGATTCGGATAGTCTAAAACCAAAAGTCATTGAACAGCAGGGTACCCCACCTGAACAATATCCAGACTGGGATGATTGAATACAAAATAGAAGGTATAAGTTGTTTTCGTACACGTTAATGAGCATTAACGTAAGTGAAGAATCGGCTATATTTATAAAGCCTGACCTCTTGAATAACAAAATCGTAAGCCATTGATTTTGTTATTCTCTGATTAGTGGCTGTGAGAGCGGCCTAATTCGCTTATGATGAAAAGCCTTAACTAATGAAGCGGGTAAGAAATATGGTATGGCGGTTTTTAGAGGTGTTTTTGGGATTAATATGAATATTTATAAAACAATATTAATGGCTGTCAGATAAAGTTTTATTGAAAATTTATTAGGTTACTGGTGTATTTTACTAAAAATAAAACCAAGTGGTAAGGAATTAGGCAACGGTTATAAGTCGCATGAACAGTGGTCTGTTTATTTTTTTACAGAAATGTAAAGATAATAGGAGATTTTGTAAATCTATCAACCCGCAGATACTGTCTTATTAGACGGGAGGTCTGGATAATAATGGTGCCCAGGGGCGGAATCGAACCGTCGACACGAGGATTTTCAGTCCTCTGCTCTACCGACTGAGCTACCTGGGCACTATATTTTCTACTACTTATAAACTTTAAGAAAAAGTTTATATCGATGATGGTGCCCAGGGGCGGAATCGAACCGTCGACACGAGGATTTTCAGTCCTCTGCTCTACCGACTGAGCTACCTGGGCAATGCACCTAATCGAGCCGTCTATTAAACTAAGTTATTGGCTTTGAGTCAAGTAATAATGTTAATTAAGTTACAGCTGAATCTTCTTTTTTACTAAACAGATTGATAATAAAGCGAAAAACTTTTTTTATTCCCTTCCATATTTTGGGTAATAACCAGATCATTAGCATTATAAACAAGGCCAAAGCGACTAAAAACAGGAAGGGGTGGTTTAAACATGCCCATACTCCGCCAATCACGGCAATATCTTCCCCTATTGATGCTGTCCAGTTGCTAAAGGGTTCAGGGGAGGTGTTAATTAAAACGCGTGAGCCCGCTTTGGTTGCGTGAGTAGTGGCGGCCAGACCTCCGCCTAAAATGGCAGCTGTTATTTCAATTGCAGGATTTATATCTCCTATAGCTCCCGCGGCTAACATGGCGCCAGCAGGTATGCGTACGAAGGTATGGATGGTATCCCAGCCAGTATCAACGCCTGGGATTTTATCTGCAAAAAACTCTATACAGTACATTAGCCCGGCTGCCCCCATGACCATAGGGTTGGCGACAATCTCCAGGTCAGGGGGTAGATCCATATTTCCTGTGTTGGCTAAATAACCGAGAGTAAAGAGTGTGGCGTATAAATTTATTCCACTTGCCCATGCTAAGCCCATGGTTAAGGCTAGGGTTGTTGATATTTGATCTAACGCTTCCATAAAGAAACCTATTGAGTAATGTTTTTTAAGAGTAGCATTGTTTTATGAATAGTTGCTGAGCAGCAGCATTTTATTGTTTTTTTATTTTTGGATAAATGAACCAGCATAAAACTAAGAATAAAGCGCATCCTACGATAATGCTTAGACCCATAACGGGGTTTGTTCTTAGTAAAACCTTTGCTGCTGCAAAAAAGAGTAAGACAACTATGATGATGATAAGTGAGAAGAGTGTTTGCACGAGTGATGCCTTTTAATTGATTGCTGATTAGTTTAGAGGATGTATTTAGTGATGTAAATTTTTCTCTAGTAGTGGTCCTAATAATAGGGCTGATATTAGGTGTCGCTATTGATGTGCTTTGTTCCCCTGTAGGGCCTAAGGGGGAAGATTGGGTTGGCGATAGCGTAACCCAACAAGTTTTTGAAAACAGGGTGGATAGCGCTATCCACCCTACAAAAGATCAAGCTCTCTTAACTTAATAGCATTGCCTGTATGTCCTATAAAGCAAGTTTGAAACCAAAGAGGCAGTTTATGGGCTATGATATTTATCAGAGCAAGCGCAAGGCTATAGGGGAATCTAGTGCTCTTACTTTTGCCTTTGGTCTTTAGCCTTGTGCCTGCTGTTAATTTCTTTCAGAATTCAATAGAGCAATAATGTCGGCTGTTTCTGGACGTACTCCTCGCCAGATAAAGAATGCTTCGGCAGCTTGTTCTACTAGCATACCCAGGCCATCTAAACTTTTTTCTGCACCGCGAGCTAAGCCCCATTTCACAAAAGCAGTGGGTTCGTTACCGTAAGCCAGATCGTAACAATTACCGTTTTTAGCGAGTAAACTGTCAGTTAATGGAGGGAGTTCGCCTGTTAAGCTGGCTGATGTCGCATTTAATATTAGGTTAAATTCGCTATTTTTAATCTCGTCATAAGCGCAACCCTTAATATCGCCGAGTTGAGAAAATTCATTGCTGAGAGTGATCGCTTTTTCTACCGTGCGATTGGCTATAACAATGTGTGCGGGTGACTTTTCCATTAAGGGAGCAATAATGCCCCGACTTGCCCCGCCAGCGCCCAGTATTAAAATACGGCTATTTGATAAATCAATCGAGTGGTTAAGGGTTAAATCAGCAACCAGGCCTAGTCCGTCGGTGTTATCGCCTAATAATGAGCCGTCAGCTTGTAAAGCCAGAGTGTTGACTGCTTTGCTGAATTGGGCTCTGTCAGAGAGCTTGTCTGCATGTTGCCAGGCCAGTTCTTTTAAGGGTACGGTGCAGTTTAGCCCTTTTCCACCTTGCTGGAAGAACTCGCTTACTGCTGTTACAAAAGAATCTGCTGGCACATCTTGAGCGCTATAGCTTAATTGTTGTTGAGTTTGTTTTGCAAACAAGCTGTGTATGCGTGGCGATTTACTGTGTTTTATAGGGTGTCCAAACACAGCGTATTGATCAAGTTCATTCATCCGTTTGTTCTCTTATTTGTCCAGAATTCCCATAAGAAAGTAGCTATTACAATAAATATGGCAATAGCAATGTCTATTAGTAAGAAGGGTTCGTAAAAGGCTCTGATTATAGAGGCTGAACCAAGGAATAAACCAACTAGACTAAAGCGCCAGCCTATTCGTAAGCCATCGAGTATCGTTGCTAAGCATAAAAGTAATAAAATAACTAGGCTGGCACTACCTGCTGATAACTGGCCTGCATTACGCAATAGAAATGCACCGCCAACGACTAGTAATGTTGTTGCCCAGTGTAAAGACTGTTCTTTGACAATTTCTTTAAATTCACCTTCTTTATGTTTGGATTGTAACCAGGCAATGACAATGGCAAAAAAGGCAAAAACAAAAACCATTCCTAACCAATAGGCATAACCATCATCTGGGGAATAATCAGAAATCGCTGTGCCTACGAGAGAGAGTATGAGTAAAAGAATTAAAATACCTTCCTCGAGTTGAAATTTTCTTTTTTCAGATAGGGGACTATTTTCTTGCATGGCGTGTTCTTTATTGTTGTTTGAGCCACTGGGCTACAGATTTAGCGTAATAAGTGAGTATGGCATCACTACCTGCACGTTTAAAGGCGAGTAAGGATTCTAATACCACTTGTTTTTCATCAAGCCAGCCATTCATTGAGGCGGCTTTTAGCATCGCATATTCCCCACTTACTTGATAAGCAAACGTAGGCACTGCAAATTGTTCTTTAGCGCGACGAATGATATCCAGATAAGGCATGCCAGGCTTTACCATTATCATATCTGCGCCTTCATCTAAATCCAGCTGGATTTCTCGTAGTGCTTCGTTTGAGTTGGCTGGGTCCATTTGGTAGCTGTGTTTGTTTCCCGATCCCAGATTGCCTGCTGATCCAACAGCATCTCGAAATGGACCATAGAAGCTAGAGGCGTATTTTGCTGAGTAGGCTAGAATTTGGGTGTTAATATGGCCGTTTGTTTCTAAAGTATTTCTAATAGCCCCTATTCGACCATCCATCATGTCAGAGGGAGCCACTACATCAACGCCAGCCTGTGCATGCGATAGCGCTTGTTTGCATAAAACTTCAACGGTTTCATCGTTAATGACATAGCCTTCGGCATTGATCAGTCCATCTTGACCATGCGAAGTAAAGGGGTCCAAAGCAACATCGGTAATAATACCTAGTTCAGGAAGCGCTTTTTTTAATGCTCTTACACAGCGCTGTGCCAAGCCATCAGGGTTGTATGCTTCTCTGGCATCATCAGATTTTTTTTCTGCTGAAGTGACTGGGAATAAGGCGATGGCCGGAATGCCTAATTGATAGGCTTCGGCTGCTTCCTCAAGAATTAAGTCGATGGATAGGCGCTCAACACCCGGCATGGAGGCTATAGATTCTCTTTGCTTATCCCCTTCAATAACAAATAAGGGATAGATGAGATCATTGACTGATAGCTGGTTTTCTCGCATTAATCGACGAGAAAAATCATGATATCGCATTCTTCTCATGCGTGTTTTTGGAAAAATGATGTTATTATGTTGCATATTATCCATTACTAATGGGTTGGAATTGTGCTTTGTTAAGTTTGTTGTAAAGAAAAACAATGATCTTCTTTTCAAAGTTTATTGTATCAGTGTACTTAATTTTTTAGGTACTTAAAATAGGCAGTTTGACGCTTTAGATAAAGTGGAGATATTCATGGCATTACATATTAAAAGACTTTTTTTATTTTCTACATTTGCATTTTTTGCTGGTAGTTTTTTTATATCTACAGCGCAAGCTGCAGAGTTGGTTGGTCCTCAGATAACGATTGAAAAGGCCTCTACTATTCTAAGAAACCAGCTTCAAAGTCAAGATTTTACAAAAGATTTTGCGGAAATCAATACTTTTGTTGAGCAGGTTATTAACCCTCATATGGATTTTAATAAAATATCCAGTCTGGTTGTTGGTAAGTACTGGAGAAAAGCGACAGCTGAAGAGAAAAAGAGTTTTATTCAAGAGTTTAAGACCTTATTGATTAGAACCTATTCTCGTGCTTTTATCGATTTTGATGAGTGGTCTATACGGTATTTACCACTAAATATGGAAACCGCTGTCAAGAAGGTGAAAAATACTCAGGCAGTCGTTGTTAAAACTGAAATTTTACAACCTGGAAAACGTCCTTTCTCTATTAATTATAGAATGTGGAAAGTTGATGGCGATTGGAAAGTTTATGATATTTTAATTGAAGGTATCAGTCTGGTGAAAAATTACCGTACCTCAATTGGAAGTCGGATTAAAAAACCTGGCTCGAGTTTGGCGACTGTGACTGAATATTTATCTAAGAAAAATTCAGCTGCCTTGGCTGGAAATAAAGGTGAAAACGGACAGTCTTAGGCTGTCAATTCGTTTTATCGCTCTTTAGTGATTTCTTTATCACTAAAGAGCGCTAGTATTTGAAACCCTTTAGCGTAGTCATATTCCATGTCCATCAAGCAGGACACCCTGTATTCAAGTCCCCTCGGTCCAGTCAATTCGTTTAAATTTGATCAGTCTGTTGTTAATGTCTTTCCAGACATGATTCAACGTTCTGTACCTGGTTATCAAACAATTATTTCTGCTATCGGCTTATTAGCCGAGCGTTATGCGCAAGAACAGAGTGTTTGTTACGATTTAGGTTGTTCTTTAGGGGCGGCAACTTTATCTATGAGGCATCAGATTTCAGCAAATGATTGTAAGATTATTGCTGTCGATAATTCTGAGGCCATGATTAAGCAATTTAAAACCAATTTATTGCAGGATACTGCCAGTATAGAGGTTGATTGTTTATGTGCAGATATTCGAGATATTGTTATTGAAAATGCTTCAGTCGTGGTATTGAACTTTACTTTGCAGTTTATTCCTATAGAAGACCGTCAGCTATTCCTGGAAAAAATTTATCAGGGTTTATTGCCTGGGGGTATTTTGATTTTGTCGGAAAAACTTAAGTTTGATGATGCGCGGCAACAAGAGTTACAAATAGAGTTGCACCATGCCTTTAAAAAATCACAAGGTTATAGTGATTTAGAAATCAGTCAAAAGCGTTCGGCGCTGGAAAATGTATTGTTGGCTGAAACTTTTTCCAGTCATCAGAAGCGATTGAATGATGTTGGTTTTAGCAGTACCGAAGTATGGTTCCAGTATTTTAATTTTGCTTCCATGATCTCTTTGAAATGATTGATTATCAACCTTTATTGCAAACATTAACCGAGTTAAAAGCAGATGCCTGGGTTGATTTAATCCCTCAGCAAATAGAACAGGCTTTTGATTTGAAAGCGAATGGCAATGCTGCAAACTGGCTGGCCGTACTTGAACAAATAGCTGAAGGAAAAGCCTCTGTTTTTGAGTTAAATAGCGGTAAAGTAAAAATTGGCGCAGCAACTGATCTGGATGAAACCGCGCTGGCAACATTGCTAGAACAGCTGAAAGCATTTCATCCATGGCGTAAAGGACCTTATGATGTTTTTGGTATTCATATTGATACCGAATGGCGCTCTGACTGGAAATGGGATCGCTTAGAAAAGCATATTTCACCGTTAAAAAACAGGTTGGTGCTTGATGTGGGTTGTGGCAATGGATACCATTGCTGGCGGATGCTGGGTGCAGGTGCAAAAATGGTGGTGGGAGTCGATCCTATGCTGTTAAATGTGATTCAGTTTGAAGTGGTTAGAAAATTGTATGGTGAAGCGCCTGTTTATGTCATACCTATAGGTTTGGAGCAAGTTCCAGCAGAGACCAAAGCTTTCGATACAGTTTTTTCTATGGGGGTGTTATATCATCGTAGATCACCTATTGATCACTTATTGGAATTAAAGGATTGTTTGCAGCCAGGCGGGGAATTGGTGCTGGAAACCTTGGTGATTGAAGGTCAGGAAGGTGAGATGTTAATGCCTGAGGGACGCTATGCAAAAATGCGTAACGTCTGGTTTTTACCCAGTTGTGAAACCTTGATTGGCTGGATGAAACGCTGTGGTTTTGTAAATTGTCGTGTGATTGATATCAATACGACTTCAGTTGAAGAGCAGCGAACAACTGACTGGATGCAATTTCATTCCTTAAAGGAATTTCTAGATCCAGATAATACAGCGTTAACATGTGAAGGACTGCCAGCGCCAAAGCGGGCAATTATTGTAGCTAATGTTCGTTGAATTAAACTGTTATTAAGTTAAGCCTATTGTTTAGTGGGGCGCAGTGCTTTAGCCTGCTTTCATTGTAGCAAAGGCAGGCTAAAGCACTGTGCCCCAGTCCTAATTAATTTATGCTAGTAGAAATAAAATTGAGAGATAGTAATGAGTGATCCCCGAGTAGGATTTATAAGTCTGGGTTGTCCCAAGGCTTTGGTTGATAGCGAACAGATTATTACCAAATTGCGGACAGAGGGTTATCAAGTGTCCCCAACTTATCAGGAGGCTGATATTGTTGTGGTTAATACCTGTGGTTTTATTGATGCAGCCGTTGAAGAGTCGCTGGATAGTATAGGTGAAGCACTGGCCGAAAATGGTAAGGTGATTGTGACTGGCTGTTTAGGTGCTCGAGAACAAGAGATCCGTTCTCGCCACCCTCAAGTATTAAGTGTTACGGGGGCTCATGCGGCTGATGAGGTTGTCGCTGCGGTGCACCAGCATTTACCACCGCCTCATAACCCATTTCTTGATCTGGTGCCGCCTCAGGGTATTAAATTAACGCCTGATCATTATGCTTACCTAAAAATATCGGAAGGCTGTAATCATCGGTGTACTTTTTGTATTATTCCTTCAATGCGGGGTGACCTGGTCAGTCGACCGATTGATGATGTGTTATTGGAAGCTGAGAATCTGGCAAATGCCGGAGTGAAAGAGTTGTTGGTTGTTTCTCAAGATACCAGTGCGTATGGCTTGGATCTAAAGTATCAAGCGAGAGACTGGAAAGGACGATCAATAAATACACGCTTTTATGACTTGGCTGAAGCTTTGGGTGATTTAGGTATCTGGGTGCGCATGCATTATGTTTATCCTTATCCTCATGTTGATAATGTGATTCCATTAATGGCTGAGGGCAAGATATTACCTTATCTGGATATTCCTTTTCAGCATGCAAATAGTCGTATTCTTAAGTTAATGAAAAGACCGGCAGCGGCTGAAAATAATTTGGAACGCATTCGAGCCTGGCGCAGTATCTGCCCAGATATTACCTTGCGTAGTACCTTTATTGTCGGTTTCCCAGGTGAGACAGAACAAGAGTTTGAGCAGTTATTAGATTTTTTGACAGAAGCTGAAATGGATAGAGTAGGCTGTTTTGCTTATTCACCTGTAAAAGGGGCGGTGGCAAATGGTTTACCTGACTCGGTACCTGAAGAGCTTAAGCAAGAACGCTTGCAGCGGTTTATGGCTCATCAGGCAGTCATTAGTGCAGAAAGATTGCAGCGTCGTGTGGGTAAAATAGAAACTGTACTGGTTGATGAAGTGGTAGCAGAAGGTGCCGTTGCTCGAAGTAAAGCGGATGCGCCAGAGATTGATGGGCAGGTTTTTATTGATGGAGCGACTCATCTGAAAGTAGGGCAATTTGTTGATGTGAAGCTAGAAGAGGCTGATGAGCATGATTTATGGGGGCATTTGCTTTAAGGGAGATGGAAAAAAATAATCATCCAATCTTGCTGGTCTTTTTGTCCGCCTTCAACGAGGTGGCAACAGTTACGTAGCTTGCTATGCGCCTGTTGCTACCTCACTGAAGACAAACAAAAATCCTGCCCAATATCGGTCAATTATTTCTTTCCCGCTCCCTAAGTTTTATTGTAATGTATTGATGTATGTAAGTATTTGACCTTCAAAATAACTGCTGGTTTTGGTCGTTGATTGACTGTCGCTGGCCTTGAAAACTATAGAAAAGCCCCAATGTATACAGCAAGTTGTGTTTTGCTAATGGCTATTTAATATGGTTGGGTGTGTGGTTTATCTGGAAACAAAGCAGACATACAGTATATAATTACTCATTTTTTTAATCGAAATCTCACGAAATCTCACTGGAAAATAAGCATGCTGGGTAAGCTGGTCAAATTAGTTGTTGGAAGTCGTAATGACAGGAACGTTAAACAAAAACGGGCGATGGTTAAAAAGGTTAATGCCTTAGGGACCGAATATGAAGCGCTGTCGGATGATGCATTAAAAGCAAAAACACAGGAGTTTCGTCAACGTTTAGAGCAAGAAACCAAACTGGATGATTTAATTCCAGAAGCATTTGCTGTTGTCAGAGAAGCTTCAAAACGTGTTTTTGGCATGAGTCATTATGACGTGCAAATGATTGGCGGCATGATTTTGAATGACGGCAGAATTGCTGAAATGAAAACAGGTGAAGGTAAAACACTGATGGCAACATTGGCGGCTTACTTAAATGCTTTACCTGAAAAAGGCGTTCATGTTGTTACCGTGAATGACTATTTGGCAGCCAGAGATGCCGAATGGATGGGTAGACTATATAGCTTCTTAGGTTTGACTGTCGGCGTAATCGTTAGTGATTTAGGTCATCAGGAACGTCAGGATGCCTATGCTGCAGATATTACCTACGGCACCAATAATGAATTCGGTTTTGATTATTTACGCGACAACATGGCTTTTAGCATAGAGCAAAAAGTACAGCGTGATTTGAATTTCGCTATTGTCGATGAAGTAGATTCAATTCTGATTGATGAAGCGAGAACCCCACTTATTATTTCTGGGCCTACAGAAGAAGGCACGGAGATTTATCAAAAAACCAATGCAGTTGTGCCCTTTTTGACTGCACAGGAAATTGTAGAAGATAAAGAAAAGCAAGAAAGAATGCCAGGTGATTATCTGGTTGATGAGAAAAGCAAACAAATCCATTTAACCGAAGAAGGTCATGAGCGTGTTGAACAGCTAATGGTTGAGCACGGTATGATGGAGCAAGGCGCAACCTTATACGATGCGGCTAATATACGATTAATGCATTATTTGAGTGCTTCTTTACGAGCCCATGTATTGTTTCAAAAAGATGTTGATTATGTAGTCAGAAATAATGAAGTCATTATTGTTGATGAATATACCGGCCGTATGATGACAGGTAGACGCTGGTCAGAAGGCTTGCATCAGGCGGTTGAAGCCAAGGAAGGGGTGACAATTCAAAATGAAAACCAGACTTTAGCCTCAATTACTTTTCAAAACTATTTTCGCTTGTATAACAAGCTGTCAGGCATGACAGGGACAGCGGATACAGAAGCATTCGAATTAAATAAAATTTATGGACTGGAAGTGGTAGTTATTCCAACTCATAGAGATATGATTCGGGATGATAAAGGTGACTCGGTTTACCTGACTAAGACTGAAAAATATCATGCGGTAGTCAAAGATATTGAAGACTGTGTTAAACGTAAGCAGCCTGTGTTAGTCGGTACTACTTCTATTGAAAATTCAGAAATTATTGCTGAAATCCTTAGTCAGCAAAATATTCAACATGAAGTGTTAAATGCTAAACAGCATGAGCGTGAAGCGCATATCGTTGAAAATGCAGGTATGCCTGGTGCAGTGACCATTGCAACCAATATGGCGGGGCGTGGTACGGATATTGTATTAGGTGGGAATCTGGATGCAGAGTTAAAAGCCTTGGGTGAAGAAGCAACTGAGGATGAACAAGAAAAAGTACGTGGTGCATGGTTAGATAGACACCAAAAAGTACTGGAAAGTGGTGGTTTACATGTGGTGGGTTCTGAAAGACATGAATCTCGTCGTATTGATAATCAGTTAAGAGGTCGTTCTGGTCGACAAGGTGACCCTGGTTCAACACGTTTTTATCTTTCATTAGAAGATGATTTGATGCGTATTTTTGCCTCTGAGCGAGTGTCGCGTCTAATGAAGTCTTTAGGGATGGAAGAGGGTGAAGCGATTGAGCATCCTTGGGTTACGCGTGCGATAGAAAATGCGCAAACTAAAGTTGAAGGAAGAAACTTTGATCAGCGTAAAGAAATCCTGGCTTATGATGATGTGGCTAATGATCAACGTAAAGTTGTTTATGAACACCGAAACGAATTGATGGCTTCAGAAGATATCAGTGGGATGGTCAGTGATATTCGCCATGATGTATTAAACGATGTGGTGACTAAATATATTCCTGCTAAAACCATGGAAGAGCAGTGGGATATTAGTGGACTAGAAGAACATCTTAGCCAAGAGTATCTATTAGATTTACCGTTAAAAGATATGTTGGATAAAGACAAATCTTTTCAGGAAGGTGATTTACGTCAATTTATTGTTGATGAGCTGGAAAAATCCAGCAAAGCCAAGGAAGAATCCTCAACGGCTGAAGTTATGCGTCATTTTGAAAAATCTTGTATGTTGCAGGTACTTGATAATAGCTGGAAAGAACATTTAGCATCTATGGACTCATTGCGTCAGGGGATTCATTTTAGAGGCTATGCTCAAAAAGACCCTAAGCAGGAATATAAGCGCGAATCATTTGATATGTTCACCAACTTGCTGGATCACATTAAATATGAAGTGGTTGGTATTTTAGCGAAGGTTCAGGTGGCCCAGGAAGAAGATGTTGATGCGATTGATGAGCAAAGACAAGCGCCGCAAGAAATGCATTATGAGCATGCGGAAGCTAATCCAATTGTTGAAGAGATTGCACCAGAATCGAATGAAAATCAAGAAGATGCAGAACAACCTTTCGTAAGAGACGGTAAAAAAGTAGGACGAAATGATCCTTGTCCTTGTGGCTCTAATAAAAAATATAAACAATGTCATGGGAAGTTGAGATAATTTTTCCGATTCTTCATGCTTTTGATTAAGCATGAAAAATCGGAGTAATAACTAGCAATATCAATTACAAGTATCACTGAAGAGGGTTGTCAGTTGTTACTTAATAATGAACCTTAAGACTATACGGTAAATACTATGCCAACTAGAAGCTTTGAAAAAAGTAAACCAAAATCAGATATCACAAAACTCCCTGGCTTGGGAATGGACAAAAAGGATTTTGTTGCTGATTTCAAAAGATATTACAGTCATCGCTTAGGCAGAGATGAATTGTGTCGTTCTCCACATTATGCATATGAAGCGCTTTCTCTAGCTGTCAGTGACCGTTTAATTGAGCGCTGGAAGAAAACCTACAATACCTATAGAGAGGAAGATTGTAAAAAAGCCTTCTATATTTCTATGGAATTCTTAATGGGGCGTACTTTAAGTAATGCCATGCTTAATTTGGGTATTACCTCCACGGTAGACAAAGCTTTATATGATCTAGGTCTTGATTTAGAAGAATTAATAGACAGTGAGCCTGATGCGGGCCTAGGTAATGGTGGTTTAGGTCGATTAGCGGCTTGTTTTATTGATAGTTGTGCAACCTTGCAATTACCAGTAACGGGCTATGGCTTGCGTTATGAGTACGGTATGTTTGCTCAAGGTATAGAAAATGGTGAACAGATTGAAAAACCTGATCATTGGCTACGCAATGGCAATGTATGGGAAATTGAACGTCCAGAGTATACCGTACGGATTAAGTTTGGTGGCCATACAGAAAAACATATTGATGACAATGGTAAGGAAAGAATCAGCTGGGTTAACACCGATGATGTATTAGCGGTTCCTTATGACACGCCTATTCCAGGTTATCAAAACGGTACGGTCAATACTTTACGTTTATGGAAAGCTGAAGCAACTGAAGAATTTAATCTGCAAGAGTTTAATGCGGGTGCTTATGCAGAAGCGGTTGCAGAAAAGAATACTGCCGAAAATATTACCATGGTGTTGTACCCGAATGATGCCAATGAAAATGGTAAGGTGCTAAGATTACAACAACAGTATTTATTGGCTTCAGCGAGTTTACAAGACGTGGTTGCTAACTGGGTGGGTCGTCATGGTACTGACTTTACTCATTTCGCAGAGAAAAACTGTTTTCAGTTGAACGATACTCATCCTAGTATCTCAGTTGCTGAATTAATGCGATTATTGATGGATGAACATGGCATGGGTTGGACTGATGCATGGGAAATCACCCGTAATACGATGGCCTATACCAACCATACCTTATTACCAGAAGCTTTGGAAAAATGGTCTGTAGGTTTGATGCAGTATTTATTACCGCGCATCATGGAAATTATTTTTCAGATTAATGCTCAGTTTATGACTGAAGTTTCCGAGCATTGGCCTGCTGATACTTCAAAATTGACTCAAATGTCTATTATTGAAGAAGGAGATGATAAGCAAGTTCGTATGGCTTATCTGGCAATTGTGGGTAGCTTCTCGGTAAATGGTGTCGCAGCGTTACATTCGCAATTATTGAAAGATGGTCTGTTTAATGACTTTTATCAGTTATGGCCTGAGAAATTCAATAATAAAACCAATGGGGTCACACCTCGACGTTGGTTGGCTGCTTGTAATCCTGAATTAGCAGAACTGATCACTAAAACCATTGGCGATGGCTGGGTAACTGATTTATCTAAGTTGGAAAAGCTAAAACCATATGCTGAAAAACCTGCTTTCAGGAAAAAATGGTTTGCACTACAACAATCTAGCAAGCAACGCTTGATTGATTATAAAAATGAAGAATTTGGCTATGATTTAGGTCTGTCTGTTGATGCCTTGTTTGATGTGCAGGTTAAACGTATACATGAATACAAACGTCAAATATTAAATGTTTTACATGTTATTCATTTATATAACAGAATTAAAAAAGGTGACACTAAAGATTGGGTAGCTCGCTGTGTGTTGATTGGTGGTAAAGCTGCGCCGGGTTATGCCATGGCCAAGAAAACTATTAAATTAATTAATAATGTGGCCAATGTTATTAATAACGACCCAGATGTTGGTAATAAACTGAAGTTGGTTTTCTTACCTAATTACAGAGTCTCTGCAATGGAAAGAATCTGTCCTGGTGCTGATTTATCTGAGCAAGTTTCAACAGCAGGTAAAGAAGCTTCTGGTACAGGTAATATGAAGTTCATGATGAATGGTGCTATCACTATTGGAACTTTAGATGGGGCAAATGTTGAAATCAGGGAAGAAGTTGGAGATGAAAATTTCTTCTTGTTTGGTTTGACTGAATCAGAAGTTGAAGATTTGAGAAGCCACTATGACCCGAATGCGATGATTGATACCGATGAAGACTTGAAAGCAGTGATGACTTTGCTGGAATGTGGTCATTTCAGTCAGTTTGAACAAGGTATTTTTGACGATATCATCGGCTCTCTTAGAAGTCCGAACGATCCATGGATGACAATTGCTGATTTCCGTAGTTACATTGATGCGCAGCAGCGTGTGAGTGATGCCTACAGAGACAAAGAAGCCTGGACTAAGATGAGTATTCTTAATACAGCGGGAAGTGGTAAATTCTCAACAGATAGAACCATTACGCAATATGCGGATGAAATCTGGAATTTAACTGCTGTTGATACCACTAAATAAGTATGCTTAATATTGTTTTATATCAGCCAGAAATACCGGCTAATACAGGCAATGTTATACGGTTGTGCGCCAACACTGGCGCACAATTGCATCTAATCCACCCTTTAGGGTTTGAGCTGGATGATAAAAAACTGCGCCGAGCAGGTCTTGATTATCATGAGTGGGTAAATGTGCATCAGTATGCTTCATTATCTGATTATATTGAAAAAGCAAAACCCAAACGCCTGTTTGCTTTAACCACCAAAGGCGCAACTAATTATGCTGATGTCACCTTTCAAGATGATGATGCGTTAATGTTTGGACCTGAAACGCGAGGTCTGCCTGATAGCTTTTTATCTCAACATGCGGAAGCCTTAAAACTGTATTTGCCGATGAAGCCCGAAAGTAGAAGTTTAAATCTTTCGAATACCGTTTCTATCGTGTTATTTGAAGCCTGGAAACAAATAGGTTTTTCAGGTGCTAGAATTAAAGGCTAAAGGCTAAAGGCTAAAGGCTAAAGGCTAAAAGGAAGAACATTCTGTTCTTTGTCTTATCGAGGCTTGATTCAAGCCTAACTCTTAAATTACTTTTGAAGTACAAATTGTTTACTGTCTGATTTTGTCAAGATGGCTAACATTATTCCGAACTCCCTGTTGCAGGAGCGCCCGCCCTCGGCGCGATTTTAAAATAAGCTTGTTACTCAATAATGAGTAGCTGAAGAGTAGTACAAAGTACCTGCGCCTATACCCGCTTCTTTTTTCAAATTTCCAATGAGACCTTCAAGATAAAAACAGCCATAATCTGTGTTCATATAGGCACACTGTTGATATTTATTTAGTTGTGTGGTTATATGAGCACAGGAAGGGGCGATAAATATGTTATACAGAGAACGAATAGGGCTTAAACTTAAGGTTACCCGTAAAGAAAGAAAGCTTTCTCAAACTGAAGCGGGTAAGCGTATTGGTGTTGATCATTCGGTTATTTCTAAAATTGAAACAGGGCGTTATACAGGGTCATTAAAGACCTATGAGAATTATTTAACGTCTCTTGGCTATGTCTTAAGCATTGAAACAGAAGAGCCGCAACAAACTGATTTTGATTCCTTGAGTGAGCTGTTTGGTGATGACTAAGCTCATTCTGCCCCCAGTTGTTAAACAATTATCTGTTAGGTATAGTCTGAATGAGCAAGTGAAGGAGCTTGGCGTTCTGACGCATGGCTCTCATTACTCATTTCAATATACACAGCAGAGGTTTCCTGTATCTCTGACTATGAAAGTCAGAACTGATGCCTATAAACATGGTGCTGTTCACCCTGTTTTTAGTCAAAACTTACCGGAAGGTTTTGTGCGTCGTTATATTTCTGAGAAACTTGCGCGATATGGCAAAATTAATGACATGTATTTTTTGGCATTGCAGGGTGCTAATGGTATTGGTGCTTTAGATTTCGATGCGGGGTTTAGTTTGCCAGGGGTGGAGCAAATAACACTGAATGACATATTATCTTGGCAATCAGCAGAAAAGTTATTTCCTCAGTTATTGGAAAAATATTATCTACGCGGAATTTTGTCTGGGGTTCAGCCTAAAGTGATGCTTAAAACTGAAGGCGATAGCCGTCTGGCCCTTCAGCAACAAGACCTTATTGTAAAAACTTATGATGATGAATTTCCGTTGCTAACGGTTAATGAATTTGTCTGTATGGAAGCTGCAAGATATTGCCAGTTAGTCCCACCTAAAACCTATTTGTCAGAAAATCTTGAGCATTATGTTATTGAGCGATTTGATAAGGTGGGTAGTCAGCGCTTGGCTTTTGAAGATTTTTCGACATTGATGGGGAAGCAGGGGGATGAAAAATATAATTCGAGTTATGAGGCACTACTTAAAGCCGTTCGTTTATATACGGGATCTATAACTCAAGTGGAAAAAACATATAAATTGATTGTGTTTAATTGTCTTATTGGCAATGGCGATGCGCACCTTAAAAATTTTGCTTTGCAATATACCTTAGGCGATAAGAATATTGTTTTATCACCCCCATATGATATTACTCATACCCTTATCTATGAAAGCATTGATAATCATATGGCTCTTAAAATGAATAAGAGTAAGGCCTTTCCGAATAGAAATGATCTGATTACTTTAGGTATTTTAGCGGGTATTAATCATTCGGCTGAAATAATTGATTTTTTAGCTGATAGTATAAGTGATTATATTGTTGGTTCAGCTGAAATCAGATTTATGGATGGTTTGCGAGCTTCCATTGAGCGCTCTATAGCGGTTGTTAATTCTGGAGGAGGAATAGTAAAACAATATCGCCACTTAAAGAAAATGAAACACGATTAAAAGACAATAAGGTCTTTATGCAATGTCACTAAGTTAAGGTGAAAACAGTCTGTTTTGATTTTCCTTCCCCTCGGCGCGATTTTAAAATAAGCCTGTTACTCGATAATGAGTAGCTGAAGAGCAGCTTATCTCTCTCTAGCGCTATAAACTAAATACTTGCTGCTGTGTTTTCCGCCTCCACTTTACGTTCCTCTACGGATCTTCTTTTTTCTGGCCGAGGATCATGAAGATAGGTTATAACTTTGGGAACGGGTTGTAAAAACAGACATAAATCTTCAATTCCCAGTTCTTCAGTTTGAATTTTTACCCGATCTAATATGTCATGGGCTTTATCATTAGCAACAATACAATCAATAATTCCGTATTCTGGAATCAGGTCGACCCCCTTATGTAAACACTTTATTTTAGAGGTCACGTATTGGCAATAACTGGTATTTAAACCGGGAGCTCCACAATCTAACATGATGTCCATAATTTGATCAGCATGTTCTCGATCAACCATCGCTGTCAGACTGACTTGCTGCTCCATAATAATCTTTTTAGGGTGTTTTTTGATAAAGTCCAAGCCTGCTGATTTTCCTGAATCGCCTGATTCAAATACCGTTTGATCTCGCCAATGCTCATGGCCCATCAGGTGATCAATAGCACTGATTATTTGTTGCATATTGGCTGTATGGTGATGGGCATCAAAGTGGCTGGGTAAATTAAATAAGCCTTTGTTAACAGGCATCTGATACATAAAACCACGTCCAGGTAAGTCCAGATTTCCGGCATGAGCCATTGCATCAAATATGTCTTCTGCATCTGAATTTTCGACAAGAACCGTTAATACTTCTTTTTCAGCTTGCTTGGTAATACGCAACCAGCCTAATCTGTCACGCAAGCCCCTACCTTCAGAGTAATGCACAATAGGACCGTGAGCACCGGCCTCAATGGCGGCACTTGCAATCTGATCGGTAACATCTTTAGCGACAATACAGTGAATAATATCCAGGTTTTCTTTTAGTAACCAGGCGCTTTTGCTTTCAGTAATATCTTTACCTGAGCAATTGGAGTGAAACTGGCCGCCGATATGTAATTCTTCACAAGGTGTGCAATAGATTGCTCCCGTTCCCTGTCGATCCAGGTGGGCTTGCTCAAGTATGATGTGCATAGTTTGATCGACTTCGCCATTGGGCACTAAAATACGAATGACACCTTTTTCTGGGCTGATGAAAGGAAATAGCTTTCTATACCAGCGTTTGTCTAATAGTGTGCCGCGCGCACTCCAGTGAATAACATCATATCCAGCAAGTTTTAAAGCGCTGAGTGTTTTATCAATATATGCTTCTGGAAGGATAGCAGTAACAATTGATGTATTTATAACTTGTGTATACATAATCTTCCCATTGTTGTATAAAATATTTGACCATTAAATTACACTTGATTCCTACTGCTGTGTATACGATTGAACAGACCTATGGTTAGAACCGTTAAAATGGGTCCAACTGATGCTAAAGCCAAAACACCAAAGCCATCAATGACTCCAGGTACATTGCCACCAACACCCAGTCCAATAGCAAGCACAAGGGGGACTGTTATGGGGCCAGTGGTAACGCCTGCGCTATCCCAGCCAAAATTGACAAATTCTTCAGATGATATGGCTGTTAAAAATAGCAAGAAAATATAAGGCGGGGCTAATAGATAAAATAAAGGCAGGTTATAGGCTATTTTTAAAATACCTGCTGCAATACCAAGTCCAACACCTATTGCTACACTTTGAATTAATAACTTTTTACGGAATGCCCCAACGGTAATATGCTCAACAGTTTCACCTAAAGCATTAAGAGCAGGTTCTGCTAATGTAGCACCGTAACCTAAGAAAAATGCAAAGATAACAGCGATGATTTTTCCTACTTTATCGTTTTCAATAATGGGCCCTGCAGAGACTGAACTCTGCCAAACAGATATTTCGGCAAATGCTGAGGGGACATTACTACCAAGTTGACTACCGAGAGGAGTCAGCCCCATACTGATTCCTAAACCAAACAGAGCCATACCAAATAGTGCAAAGGCAACACCTACAGCTGTTTCACCAGGGCGGTGCAGCTTTTGTTTGAGTAAATAGCGGAGAATGAGAAATAGAAATAAACATAAGGGGATAATTGCTCTTAAGGCTTCCTGCATGGATTGCTCTACTGCTAAAACGATATCTTGTTTATTATCCCAGGTCGATATTTCTGTTTCTTCAATTTCTGTTGTTTTTTCTATCACTAGCAAAGGGTTTTTTAATACAATTTTACCGTCTTTAAATGCGGCTGATCCTTGTTGTAAAATGATCTTGTGATTACTATTCAGATTTCCCGTTTGTTGAAAGTCATTAAATTCTTGCTGGCTAAAAGGAGCTACTGATTTATTAACAGTCTTGTCTGCTTTTTGTTCTGCTTGCTCAGTCTTTATTTTATGGTACAACTCGCCTTTATAGTGGCTAGCCCCATAATAATCGTCAGCTGAATAGTGGTACAAAGCGAGTAGCAGAACGGCAAGAATAGGAAATAATGAGGCCAGGGTAACAATACCAAAGCCAGCATTATTACTATTACCTTTGCTAACGACTCTGCATACACCAATACCAAGTGCTAAAACTAGAGGAACAGTCACCGGGCCAGTAGTAACCGCTCCGCAATCCCATGCCAGGCCTAATACTGATTGCAAAACAGCTATCTGACTGAAGTACCAGGATAGCGCTAATACCCCAGAAACAATTGGGATAATCAGAACTTTAAGTGACCAGCCGTAAAAAAATCGTAAAACACCCAGTAATACGGCAAACCCTACACCTAATCCAACGCATAGCACCAGTTGATCAGCGAATTCATTGAGTAAGGAAAATAGTAAGGGGGCTTTAGTGGGATTGACACCACTGCCAGCGGCTTTTAATACGGCAATAGCTGGTTCTGCAAAGGTTGCGCCTATACCGAGTAAGAACGCAAAAATCAGGATAAGTGTCATACCTGTTTTATGAGGGAACACGGAACCAATCGCTTCTCCCAATGGCATTAAACCTAAGCGTAAGCCTTCCATAAAGAACATCAATCCCATAAGCACAACAAAAATACCAAAGGTAATCATCAGGCTATAGACTAGAGGAAGGTGTAAAATTAGAAGCTGGAAAACGGCGAGGTAAGCGACAATAAACCAGATACTTCTGAATTGCTCCATAAAGTTTCGGGAAAAATAAGGCCAAAGTATACGGGCTGTATTTTTGAAACCCAGTTGAGTCTGATAGTTTGAGATAGTATCTGTATCTGAATTTTTAGTGTTATGCGTCATATCAGTTTATATCCGTTTAGTTAATACAACCCTGCTTGGGCGGTGGGCTAAAGCTAAAAAATGAGCATTTTCTAGTAACTACTTTAAGTTGTTGTAGTTTAAAGAATAGACTAGTTTGAGTTTTTTTCTAAAAGATATAGAAAAACCGTAACTACTCAGCGAGTTTAGGACTGAAGGCATAGGGAATTGATTTATAAGGACGCGTAAATACATCCATGTAAGCTCTGCTGCAACGTCCTGTTGCAGAAGCCTGATAAATCAACACCCTATACCCTCAGAAAATATACGCTGAGTAGTTACA
>Ga0209494_1000252_pt1 | contig 22898 bp, 22 predicted proteins | sample EN1Hudseemescosm_FD_184628 | JGI IMG/M metagenome (GOLD analysis project Ga0209494, IMG submission 184628) | Methane-oxidizing microbial communities from mesocosms in the Hudson Canyon - EN1B Hudson Canyon (SPAdes) (version 2) | ecosystem: Environmental > Aquatic > Marine > Cold seeps | place... | reverse complement strand
GCGAACCTTATGCTTTGTCTAAGTTAAAGATTAAAAGAAAAGCTGAATCTATTTTTGATTATCAATATGAAGATTTTGAGATTGAGGGGTATCAGGCTCATGAGCATATTAAAGGGGCTATTTCTGTTTGATTGAAAATAAATGTTAAGTTTGTATGTTCCCCAGATTGATAGATCAAGTAATTTTTGAGTGTATTTCAAAAGTTGTTTAATTAATTTTAGTTGCCTATGAAAATTGTTACTTGGAATTGTAATGGAGCTCTTAGAAAAAAGACGAATGCGCTCGATTCTCTGAATGCGGATATGTTTGTAATACAAGAATGTGAGGATCCGGCAAAGTCCACAAAAGAATATCTAATGTGGGCTGGTAATTATCTGTGGGTTGGCACTTCAAAAAATAAAGGCATAGGTGTTTTTCCAAAGAAAGGCTATAAAATAAAGGCACTCGATTGGAATGGAACATTTCGTATTCAAGGACTCAAGACTCAAAGCCCTTCAAATAGTTGGAAAACAGATGATTTGAAGTTGTTTTTACCTTTTTCTATTAACGACAAATACAATGTTTTAGGTGTTTGGACAAAAGGTACTGATACTGAGGTTTTTGGCTATATCGGTCAATTTTGGAAATACCTACAAATTCATGAAGAAGATCTTTCGAAACCAAACACTTTGATACTTGGTGACTTTAATAGTAATGCTATTTGGGATAAAGGTGACAGATGGTGGAGTCATACAGATGTGATAAATGAACTAAAAAACCTTGGTATCGAGAGTCTTTATCATTACCAGAATAGTGAAGATCAGGGTGAAGAAACAAAGCCAACTTTCTTTTTTCACCGTAAAGAAAACAAACCTTATCATATCGACTATGCATTTGTTTCTAATGACCTTAAAGCGAAGTGCCAGATTTTAGTTGGTGAAAGAGATGAATGGATTTCATTTAGTGACCATATGCCCTTGCGTGTAAGAATTAAAAGTTAGCATCTAACTGCACCAAGTATAAAACAGTTATGTTCCATATCTATAAAATTAGCATATAGCTATTGACCAAGTGTTTAAAAATAAATAGAAATCATTGAATAACCATCCCCTATGGAGTATAAATTAACTAACTAACATAAATTTGGCTTAGATAAATATGACTACACCACGTTTTCTTGATAATGATGGTTTGGATGGTATTTTGCCAGCAGAGCAAGATTCATCTCCTGCGTATTTAAAGTGGGTTGGAATAGTTGTTATTTTGCTAGTTATTTTATTAATGGTTTTTTTTTATAGCAGTAGTAAAACTAAAGTAAATTCAAGTTTATCAACGGTTGAGTTGGAACAGAAAAAAGAAGTAGAAAGTATCCAAACATCTGAATCAATACCTTTGTCCTCTAAGCCAAAAGTTGATTTAACTAGTGCTTTAAATAATACTCAATCTATTGAATCGAAAGATACAGTAAGTCATTTAGAAAACGATATTTCAGTCAAAGACAACTTAGCTAATACTCAGCCTAATGAATTAAGCTCGGTACCTAATCAAATAGAAGAAAATATAAAAGCTAATCAAGCTAATGCTGTTTCTTCAACTGAAGTAAAAATTGATAAATTAATTGTTGAGGTTGATTCACCTGATAAACAAGTCGCTGTAGAAAATCATACAACTACAATAGTTAATCCCCCTTCTCTGACTTATACTTTTGAATTTTCTTCTAAAATAATAGCATCAAACATTGTAGATGAAGATAGCCGTTTGACTGATTTTGTTCAGCAGTGTGATAATAAAGTAAATATTGTAGGGCATACTTGTAATTTAGGTCCGACAGCTTTCAATTATCAACTGGGTTTAGATCGTGCAAAAGCGATACAAGGTTATTTAGTTAGTAAAGGTGTTAATTCAGATACTCTAATAGTAAGTTCTAAGGGAATGGATCAGCCTATTGCTAGTAATACTACAAAATCAGAACGTAAATTAAATCGCCGAGTTGAGTTGCATTGTATTAAGGATTAATCCTATAGATATATGTAGCGATAAAACCAAATTTAAAAGGTATTAAATAATGCTTCATCAACCAAAATCAGATTATCAAATTGCTCAAAAGAAAATTTTGGATTCAATCATTAGAGGTGAATTTGAAATTGATAATCGTAAAAATTTAGGACCACTTATTCCTATTCGGTTATTTCAAGTATTACGTATGGTGGCATTAGGAGCAAATGTTGAAGATATGTTGGGCGATGGTGCCCCTGCATTGGTTTATCATTCTGGACAAGGTTTAGGTCAAGTATTAGGACAAGCTGTTATGGAACAGTCTGATAAAAACTTTGAAGCTTATGTGGGTCAAATAGAACAGCTTTGTAAGAAATTAAGTATTGGTTTATTAATACCTGAAACTATTGATATGAAAGCAGGTGTGTTTGAGTTACGTGTTGATGAGTGTGTTTCTTGTGCTGGAATTGATGGTGTAACCTCGCCTATATGTCATTTTGAGGCAGGCATGGTGGGTGGTATTTTTAAAACTTTTTTTGATACAAACGTTAAAGCAAAAGAAACAAAATGTAATGCATTAGGTGATGATACTTGTTTAATTCATGTTAACTTGAAATAACCCTCTATTTTTTAGGGAAAGTGTGTAAAGTATAAACGAGTAGTAATGCGTGTAAAAATTTTAATATTAAGGGATTTATTATGAGTAATGTAACAGCTATAGATTCACGAAAAAAGAGTGTCGATGAAATCGATAATATTCTTAAAGAACTTATGAGCTTACAGGGCGTGACAGCAGCAGCTATTGTTGATAGTGATGGATTGGTCACCCATATTCGTCGTAATTTTGAAATTAATACAGATGCTTTAGGCGTTTCTGTACAAATAGTATTTGGTGCATCAACTAAAGCGGCTGATCATGTAAATCATCGATCTGCAGATATTGTGATTTGTGAGAATGTAGATGGTTATATATTACTTGCCCCTATTACATCAGGGTTTATGCTATCAATAGTGACAGATGATGATGCTTTATTGGGGCGTGTACGATTTGAGTTAAAAGAAGCGATACCTTCCTTAAAAAAACTATTTTTAAATTACGCATAGATATAGAAAGGAAGTCATACAAAATTTGATACTTAATATTTACCTATTAGTAAATTACAACTGTCTTTAGCTAAAAATACTATGCATTGGTTTGATTCCCAGTTACAAGCGTTATATAAGCTTGCAGAAAATTATGATAATTGTCGGGTAGATAACTCAGATGATTCGGTTGATGATGTTAGAAAAATAAGAACTAAGTTTATTGATAATGTGCAATCATTAGTTGATTCAGTCATTAAATTGAATGATATTTCTGGTTGTGTAGCAGCACATGATGGTTTTCTTTTAGCCAAAGCGGGGTCAGTTACAGATTCAGATGCTTTAGGTGCGATGATGCAAGAAAGTATGATTATTGCTCAAAGAAATAAGAAAACATTAGATTTAGGTGAAATTCAGCAAATTGTAGTTGTAGGGGAAGACAATAAAATTGCAATGATTTCTGTTGGACAACTTACTTTAGGCATTTTAAGTTCTAAGCATACTAATCTTAAAGAACTACTTAAGCGCAAACCAAAATAAATGATTCGATGAATGCTGAGAAAAATTTGGAGTAAAGAACTACTATAAATATTGATAACTAACAATATTTGAAACACTCCATAATTCACACATTCTAAATGGCCTACCCTAAAAAAAATATAATATATAAATTAACAGTCTCTATAAAAACTCAAGCTGATATTTATCTTCAGCTTTCCAAGTTAGAAGAAGCTGGATTCCCAGCATTAGAAGCAGTTGAATTACTCAAGAACACTCACTTAAAATCTCACAAACAAATACAGCAAATGCAACGATTCCTTAAGTTAGGAAATTCGATAGCAGATTCAGGTTATAAAGCAGGTATTTTTAGTGAGTTTGATAAAAGTTTATTACAAGCTGGAGAAGCAAGCGGTAATATTTTAGCTATCTATAAACAACTTGCTAGATACTATGCTCAAAAGGTATCACGCTTAAAAAAACTAAAGTCTAAATGTTACTTACCTTTAATCACATTGATCATTGCTTTATTTGTTCAACCTCTTCCTGCATTTATTTTAAATGAAATTTCTATAGTAGATTATCTTTTTCTGAGTATTGGTCGTTTATGCAAAATAGGCTTAATTACTTATGTGGTTATTAAATTACCTGCTTGGCTAACAACGGGGAAACTTCAGTTTCTTGGATTAAAGAGTTTAGTTTATTCATTACAATTAAAGTTACCTTTAGTCTCTTCATGGATTATCAAACGTCAGATCAATGAGTTTTTTCGTAGTTTAGGTTTGATGTTAGCGGCTGGGTTGCCAATGACAACTGCCCTAGAAAAATCAGTTAAAACCATTTCTAACCCACTATTAAGTAGAAAATTTGATTCTGTCATTTTATCCACTCAAAATGGAGCAAGTTTAACGGACGCTTTAGTCAATATTTCTGAAATTGATTATGAAACAATGCAATTATTATTAGTGGGTGAAAAAAGTGGAAAATTGGCTAAAACTATTTTGCATCAAGTAAAAATTACACAAGAAAATATAGAGTTAAAAGATGACTTATTAACAGAATGGATCCCTAGAATCTTCTACGCTTTAGTGACTGCATGGGTAGCAACTTCAATTATCTCTGGAAACTCTACAATTCCAATAGCGCTTTGATACTGAAAAAAAGGTATACTTCAACTCATTATTAGCATGAGATTTGAAGATAAAGCGATGACATTTAACAAGAATGTTTTTTTAATTACATTACTTATGCTTTTTAGTGGGAGTGGTTTCTCTCATGGTGTAGATAGCAATACAGCACAGTTTTTAACCACTACTCAAGGATCTGCAATAGTTCCTTTTTTATACATTGGTGCTAAACATATGGTCACAGGGTATGACCATTTACTGTTTTTAGTCGGTGTGATTTTCTTTCTTTTCCGTAGCCGTGATATTTTAATCTATGTCAGCCTGTTTACTTTGGGGCATAGTGTTACCTTATTATTTGGTGTATTTGCACACATTAATATCAATGCTTATTTGATAGATGCTGTCATTGCTTTTTCAATTATCTATAAAGGTTTTGATAATTTAGGTGGCTTTAAGCTGTTGTTAGGGAAAGAACCCAATACAAAAATTGCAGTATTAATTTTTGGTTTATTTCATGGTTTTGGTTTAGCCACAAAATTACAAGACTTTGAACTACCTCAAGATAGTTTAATCACTAATATGATAGCTTTTAATGTTGGGGTTGAAATAGGCCAATTTATAGCCTTGCTCTTTATTCTGACCTTACTTGGTTTTTGGCGCAGATATAAGAGTTACTTTGCTTTTGCAAAAGTAACAAATACTTTATTAATGACTGGCGGCTTAGTTTTATTAGGCTTTCAATTAACTGGTTACTTTACATCTATTTAATATGAATACCCTACCGACAGCATCTCTTAAGTCACTAATTTTTTCATGCATTGCTTCAATTATATTGGCAGTGATTATTTTGTTGATTGCAGTACTACCTGCTGAATATAATATTGACCCAACAGGCTTGGGTGAAAAACTAGGGTTAACCGTATTAGCTCCCGAAGTTGAAGAACAAGTAAAACCTACCGTAGTTTCTTGTCCTAGTGTTGATAAAACAACTAACGAGCAGACAGATAAAAGTGAATGGTTAGATTCTGTAATGATTTCTGTTCCAGCCAAAAAAGGTCTGGAATATAAATTTCATATTAATAAAGGTGAGAAGCTGGAGTTTGTATGGAAAACTGATGGAGCTTCTTTATACTTTGATTTTCATGGTGAACCGCAAGGAAATACCACTGGTTATTTTAAGAGTTTTAAAGAAAGTAATCAGGTTGAATCTAGTGGCACATTAGTAGCCCCTTTTACTGGATCGCATGGATGGTATTGGGAAAATAAAACAAATAAAGCAGTCATAATTAATTTAAAAACCCGCGGGCAATATAAAATAAAGGGTTTAATGTAAGTGTTCCTTGGAGGAAAAAGTTTGAGTTTAGATAGTTACCAAAATGTAGACAGGGAGCAATTAGCAAAGGATCTTAATGAAATTCATCAAGATGTTTTGTCACGGATGGGTGAAGATGATTTTAAACATTTAAAGAAGATGGAGCGTTGGGGCAGAGTCTGTTCAATATTAGGTTATGGCACAGCATGGATTATACCTAATCCTATTTCAGCCTTATTAATAAGTCAGGGTAGTTTTACCCGCTGGACTCACATGACACATCCCATTGTGCATAAAGGCTATGACAAAATTGAAAATGTGCCTGAGTCTTATACTAGTAAAAAATTTGCTAAAGGTTGGAGACGTTTTATAGATTGGCCAGACTGGATTACACCTGATGCTTGGCATCAAGAACATGATATTTTGCACCATTACAACCTTGGTGAAAAATTAGATCCAGACCATTTACAACATAATATGGAATGGCTAAGACAATCAAAAGCACCCATGTGGATGCGTTTTGTTATTGTCACAGGCTTTACTGCATTGTGGAAAATTTTATATTACACGCCAAGGTCACACAAAGAATTAAGAATAAGTCAGGCAAGACAAAATAGAGAAGCAGATCCTGAATTTACTCGAACTGGTGCGTGGAGTCTTTTTACTAAAGAAGGTCGGGCATTATGGTTTGAAAGTATATTGCCCTATATTGGTTTCCGTTTTGTTTTAGCGCCTTTATTATTTTTACCTTTAGGTGTTGTTGCGGCTACCAACGTATTGTTAAATTCGATAATGGCAGAAGCATTTACCAATATGCATACATTTTTAGTGATTGTTCCCAATCATGCTGGAGATGATGTAATGATGTTTGAAGAAAAAGGTAAAGGTCGTGGGGAATTTTATTTACGTCAGATTCTTGGTTCTGTAAATTACCCAACTGGTTCAGATGCTAATGACTTTTTCTATGGCTGGTTAAATTATCAAGTAGAACATCATTTATGGCCTGATATTCCATTAAGCCAATATCAATATGTACAACCTAAAGTAGTAGAGGTATGTAAAAAACATGGAATTCCTTATCGTCAGGATTCAGTTTTTAAACGTTTATTAAAAGCAATGGATATTATGGTGGGCCGTACTTCAATGCTAAAACCATTGAAAGTAAAAGAAGCGTAGATACTAAAATTACTTGCAATAAAAGCTAGAGATATTATATTCACACAAAGCCACAGAGACACCAAGAAGAAATAGTTTTCTTACCTTTGTGTCTCTGTGGCTTTGTGTGAATATTTCTTGTATATGTAAGCTTGTTACTTTCTATTCCCTCTATTCTGAGATTGACGGCCACCTGATTTAGCATTTCGGTTATTAGTATTAGAACCCGATCTACGCCTTCTATTTCCTGGGTTACCTTTATTATCAGCTGATTTGGTTTTAGGCGGTTTGTTTAAATTAAGCTCAACGGCTTCATAACCTGTATCAGAAACTCTTGGGATTTGTTTCTTCAATAGTTTTTCAATTGCGCCTAATAAGTGACCTTCTTCTGGAGTTACTAGTGAAATAGCTTCCCCTTCAGCCCCAGCTCTTCCTGTACGACCAATTCGGTGTACATAATCTTCCGCTACTTGAGGTAAATCAAAATTAACCACATGGGGAAGTTGGTCAATATCTATGCCACGTGCAGCAATATCAGTTGCGACTAAAGCAGTAATATTATTTTCTTTAAAATCACCTAAAGCTCTATTTCTAGCATTTTGGGATTTATTACCATGCAATGCAGCACAACGAATACCGTCTTTCATTAACTGTTTACATAAACGATCCGCACCATGTTTTGTTCGTACAAAGATTAAAACCTGTTGCCAGTTTCCATCACCAATTAACCAGGAAATTAATTCGCGTTTATTTTCTTGTTTGATAGGATAAATAGATTGGCTAATTTTATCAGCGGTAGAGTTTTCTCTAGCTACAGCAACATCAACTGGGTTGTTTAATAATCCTGCTGATAAAGTTTTAATTTCTTGCGAATAAGTTGCAGAAAATAATAGATTTTGACGTTGTTTAGGTAATGCAGAAATCACTTTACGAATATCTCTAATAAAGCCCATATCAAGCATACGATCAGCTTCATCTAATACAAAATATTGTACTTGAGAAATATCAATTTTCTTTTGTTGCATTAAATCCAGTAAACGACCGGGTGTTGCTACCAGAATATCTGTACCACGCTGTAATCGTTTAATTTGAGCATTAATACTAACTCCACCAAATATTACATCAGCAAATAGAGGAAGATGTTTTCCGTACATAGTAAAGCTTTCATGTACTTGACTCGCCAGTTCACGTGTTGGAGTTAGAACTAAGGCTCTAATTGGGCGTGGTCTTTTAGGTAAGGATTGGCGTTGCAAGAGCTCTAATAGTGGAAGTGCAAATCCAGCGGTTTTGCCTGTTCCTGTTTGAGCACCTGCTAGAATATCGTTTCCATCTAAAATAACAGGGATAGCCTGTTCCTGAACGGGGGTTGGTTTTGTATAACCTTGTTCATTAATGGCTTGTAGAATAGGTGCAGATAAATTTAATTGATCAAATGTCATTTAGTTGTTTATATTTTGAAGTACGCAATAGCTACACAAGGTGCTATTTTTTAACTATTATAATCTATCAATGAATATGACATACGTTTAAGAATTTTATTAACCATGATGGAGGCATAGCTATGGATAAGAAGGTACAGGCATTTGAATTTCACGGTACAACGGCAGAGTTCTTTAGAATCTGGATTGTTAATATGATGCTTTCTATTGTAACTTTGGGGATGTATTCAGCATGGGCTAAAGTAAGAACCCGAAAATATTTTTACAACAATACAATGCTGATGGATACTTCATTTGATTATTTAGCAGACCCTGTAAAAATTTTAAAAGGTCGTTTATTTGCACTGGCTTTAATCTTTATTTATACCTTATCGGCCATAATTTCTCCTTTATTACAGTCGGTTATTTTAGTTGTATTTATTGCATTATTTCCTTGGGTTATTATTAAAGCGCTAAAATTTAATTTATATAATTCAGCGTATCGGAATATCCGTTTTCACTTTAATGCAGAATATTTACAAGCTTTAAAGGTGTTTGTAGGTTTACCCATATTAGTCGCATTGTCAGCTGGTTTAGCCTATCCCTATTTTGTCAGAGAACGTAAAAACTTTGTCGTGGATAATAGTGCTTATGGTACGGAAAAGTTTAATTTTTCAGCAAATACGGCTCAGTTTTATAGTGTTTATTTAAAGTTTCTAGCACTGCTTATTATTATTTCTGTATTCATTGCTGCTATTTTTTATGTTGCTAAAGTTGGAAATATTGCAGGCATAGAATTTATGATTTTTCCTATTATGTTATTGATATATCCAGCTTTATTGCTTATTTATGGATTTATATATACCTTTATTACTAACTTAACGATTAATCACACTAGTTTTTATAACTATCAATTTGAAAGTAATTTACAAGCAACAAAATTATGCTGGTTGTATTTTTCCAATATGCTGGCAATAATATTTTCTTTAGGCTTATTAATTCCATGGGCAATGATAAGAACAGCAAAATATAGAGTTTCTTGTTTAGCATTAGTGACTGATAATGAAATAGAAACCTTTATAGCCGCTGAGTCAGAAAAATCAGATGCTATAGGGGAAGAAATAGGTGATTTACTTGATATAGATTTTGGCCTGTGATCAAAATAAACGCATACTATTATGATGGTCAATCATCAACCCAAGTTCCTGTTGTTATAACGGTAAAACAAACGGGTGAGGTATTAATCAGTGGTCAAAGTGTAGAAATAAAAACGACTGTTAAGTTGTTAAAAATATCAGCCAGATTAGCCAATACGCGACGTAATATATATTTGAAAGATGGTTCAAAATTAGAGACTGAGGATAATAAAGCTATTGATCAAATCTGTGGTTATTTTGATCGAAATATTTTACAAAGCCTATTACATAAATTAGAAAAAAATTGGTCTGTGGTATTAGTTGCATTAATTATTACCATCATATTTGTTTGGGGAGGAATAGAGTACGGCGTACCTTTCGCTTCAAAATGGGCAGTTAAAAGTGTTCCTTATCGTGTTGAACAGAGTATTGGAGAACAAGGCTTAGAAAGTCTAGATAATTGGTTGTTTAAAGAAACAACGATGCAAAATAGTGAACAGAGACATTTACAAAAGTTATTTGATAATTTAGTGATAAATTCTGAAAAGCAATTTAATTATCGTTTAGAATTGAGAAGTGCTCAGAAAATGGGGGCTAATGCTTTAGCTCTACCAGGAGGGATTATTATTATGACTGATGCTTTAATAGCATTAGCCGAAAATGATCAACAAATTATTGCAGTACTAGCACATGAAATGGCACATATAGAATATCAACATGGCTTAAGGTCTTTATTACAAGACTCTATTACTGCATTATTTATGGCTGGTGTGTTGGGGGATATAAGCTCAATTTCATCATTATCAGTCGCTATACCAACAATGTTAGTAGAAAGCCGATATTCTCGTGAGTTTGAATTAGAAGCAGATCAATATGCTATTGATTATTTAGAAACTCAAAATATAGCTATTGAACAATATAGCAAAATATTAAGTTTACTTGAGCAAGTTAATAAATCATCACATCAATTTGACTATTTATCTAGTCATCCGACTATGGATAAGCGGATAAATATTATTCAAAACGGTGATTGAGAATTGATCAGTTTTTTGCTGTTGTCATATAGCACTGGTAAACTTGACTAAAATTAATAATAATTTCGATATATTAACAAACAAATGAAAAACCTATCTCTTCAGGATCAGTTATTAAAAGCAGGTCTAAGCAATGAAACTAAAGCTAAAAAAGTTAGATCTGAAAAAAGAAAACAAACTAAAAAACAACAGAAAAATAAAGTAGAAGTTGTTAATGAAGCAAAGCAACAGTTGCAGGACACTAGAGATAAACAGCTAGAAAAAGATAAATTATTAAATCAAAAAAGAAATGCAGAAGCTGATAAAAAACAAATTGTTAATCAGATTTATCAGTTAATTGATTTAAATAAAATAGCTCAGGATGAAGATGGATCAGCATATAATTTTACTGACCAAAATAAAGTTAAAATTATTTATGTTAGTGATGAAGTGAGAAATCATATAATTTCTGGTAAATTAGCTATAGTTAAATCAAAAGCAAGTTATGAAGTCGTTCCTGTACCTGTTGCCGAAAAAATTAAACAACGCGATGAAAAAGTCATTATTGTTTTATTTACTGAGAATATAGAAATAGCTGAAGATAATGATTATCAAGGCTATGAGATACCCGATGATTTAATGTGGTAATGTTACATCTATAACTTTTAAATATATCACTTTGTTAGTAATAGAAATAACTGGGAGGAAAATTGTATGTTAATCGGTCATGAAATTAAAGCAGCATCTATTTTAGTTATTGATGATGAACCGTTTAATGTAGAAATTTTATTAGATTTGTTAGACATGAATGGTTTTTCAAATGTTATAGGAACCAGTGATCCAGTTGAAGGTGTTGAGCTATATAAAGAAAAAGAGATCGATTTAGTATTATTGGATATAAATATGCCAGTAATGGATGGTTTTCAGGTTATGAAAGCATTTTCTAATGTGATAAAAACTATTCATCCCCCTATTTTAGTTTTGACAGCTTTAAAAGACAGGGAAGTTCGTTTAAAAGCTTTAAATTCTAGTGCAAGAGATTTTCTGGAAAAACCTTTTGATAGTGAAGAGGTGGTTTGTCGTATTGCAAATTTATTGGAAATGCATCTATCACAAAAACTATTTGAAAAATACAGTATTACTCTGGAAAAATCAGTACAAGAAAGAACTCGTAAAATTGAAAAAACTCAATCTGAAATCCTCGATTGTTTAGCTTATGCTGCTGAATATAGAGATATGGATACAGCTAACCATACAGTAAGAGTTGGATGGTATTCTAGGATTATTGCAGAAAAATATGGCTTTAGAGCTGATGAATTGGATTTAATCCAACAGGCAGCTCCGATGCATGATATTGGTAAAATAGGGGTTTCAGATAGTATTTTATTAAAACCAGGAAAACTCACAGATGATGAGTTTGACAAAATAAAACTGCACTCTGAAATTGGCGCAGAAATTTTGAGTCAAAGTAATGCTCGAGTGATGAAATGTGCAAAAATAATTGCTTTAACACATCATGAAAAATGGAATGGTAAAGGCTACCCTAAAGGATTGAAGGGACTAAAGATTCCTATTCAAGGCAGAATTGTTGCTATAGCTGATGTGTTTGATGCCTTATCAATGGATAGACCTTATAAAAAAGCGTGGTCTTTAGAAAAAATATTAAAGCTTTTAAAAGAGGAGTCCGGTGAACATTTTGATCCAAGTTTAGTACAAGTTTTTATGGATGCACTGCCTGAAATTTTGGCTATAAGGGAAAAATATCAGGATAAAGTTATACAAGATTAACGAGCTGAGTTTTGCTTACAATCAATACTGATACGCTTTACTTTTTTACCGAGTTTTATCGCAGTTAATTGTCCTCCCCAAAGACAACCCGTATCAATCGCATAACAATTGTTTCCGTGGTAATAACCTAAAGTAGACCAATGCCCAAAGATAATTTTCATATCTTTAGATTGGCGTTTTGGAGCAGTAAACCAAGGCATTAAATGCTTGGGTTGAGTGCCAACCGCACTACTGTATTTAAAATCAAGCTGCCCTTCTTTATCGCAATATCTCATACGAGTAAAACAATTAACAATAAATCTGATTTTATCCATATCTTTTAAATCAGAATTCCACTTATCAGGCTTATCCCCATACATTTGTTTAAAAAAGTCGAGATGATTAGAACCTTGTAATACTTTTTCAGCTTTTAAAGCCATTGCTTTGGTTTTTTCATAATCCCATTGAGGTGGGAGCCCAGCATGGAGTAAACAAAAGTCATCATTATAATGAAACAAAGGTCGATGTCTTAACCAGGTTAAAAGCTCATCACAATCGGGTGCTTGTAAAATTTCAGTTAAGGAATCATGTTTATGTGGTGTACGTTGTTTAAATGCTGTGGCTAATAAATGTAGGTCATGATTACCTAAAACAGTAATAGCTGATGAGCCTAATGATTTAACAAAACGTAAGGTTTCTAAAGATTTTGGGCCACGATTAACAAGATCACCCGCAAACCAGAGTTGATCATGTTTTTTATTAAATTCGATAGCTTCTAATAATCTTAATAAATCATCAAAACAGCCTTGAATATCACCAATTGCATAAATAGACATTTTTTAGTGTATTTAATGTAATGTACGAGGAATAGATAAGGTAAATTGTGGAATTGCTGCTTTAAATTGATCGCCACTATCAGAAAGCATTACATATTTACCTTGCATAACACCCACAGGGGTTTCAATCATTGCACCACTGGTATAACGGAAAGTTTCGCCCGGATTTAAATGAGGTTGCTCACCTATTACACCATTACCTTTAACTTCCTGTTTTTTACCATTTGAATCTGTAATTAACCAATGACGAGTTAATAGTTTAGCGGGGGTAATTCCAACATTGGTAATAGTAATAGTATAGGCAAAAATATAGCGATTACTATCAGGTGCTGATTGAGACTCAATATATTGAGGGGCGACTTCAACTAAAATTTTATTTTTTTCACTCATAGTTAGATGATATAACAAATCGGGGTATGATACTTTAAGCAATTTATACTATTCTTGAAACTACCAACAAGATAAAAGCCTATTCGATGATAATTAAAAAATTACTGTTATTTTTTCTACTGTCCTTTTCTGTTTCTGCATTTTCAGCCGGTATTAATGAATTATTTTCAGCTGCTATTTTTGGCAAAACTGAAAGGGTTAAATTTCTATTATCAGATGGCGTAAATGTTAATGGAAAAACTAAAACAGGCCGCACAGCGATGATGGCGGCAAGTTTTAACGGTAATGTTCGTGTTGTACGTATTTTACTAGCCTATGGTGCAGACGTTAACATTAGTGATAATTTAGGATCAACTGCTTTAATGGATGCGGTGGTTTTTGGGAATGAAGAGTTAGTTAGGTTATTAATGACAGCTGGAGCCAATGTTAAGGCTATGGATAAACAGAAAGTTTCTGTAATAGAAAAAGCCAAGACTACTAAATATGACAATATTGTTAAAATTTTAGAAAAATCAATTGAGTCTAAGAAAGTAGATAAGAAAGAAGAAAAAGCAGAATCGAAAGAAAAGTCAGAAACTAAAGCTGAAGAGGGAGATGCTAAAAAAGCTGAGGACTCTGAAGATAAAACAACTGAAACTAAAGAAAAAGAGTAATTAAGTAAAATGAATAATAATGATAAAAACCCTTTGCACATTCATATTTTAGGAATATGTGGAACATTTATGGGTGGTTTGGCACTTATTGCTAGAGAGCTGGGTTATAAGGTAAGTGGTTCGGATCAAAATGTGTATCCACCTATGAGTACACAACTTGAACAACAAGGCATTCAATTAATGAATGGCTATAAAGCAGAAAATTTAGATTGTAAGCCAGACTTGGTCGTTATTGGTAATGCCATGTCACGAGGTAATGTGGAAGTTGAAGCGGTATTAAATCGAGGACTTAAATATATATCAGGGCCGCAATGGTTATCTGAACATGTGTTGCAAGATAAATGGGTTTTAGGAGTAGCAGGTACTCATGGTAAAACTACTACAAGTAGTATGCTTGCCTGGATTTTAGAATACCAAGGGTTTAAACCTGGATTTTTAATTGGTGGTATTCCACTAAACTTTGGAATTTCTGCAAGATTAGGTGAATCAGATTTTTTTGTTATTGAAGCAGATGAATATGATTCAGCTTTCTTTGATAAACGATCAAAGTTTGTACATTATCGTCCTAGAACAGCAATTTTAAATAATTTAGAATTTGATCATGCAGATATTTTTGATGATTTGGATGCTATTAAAAAACAATTTCATCATTTGGTTAGAACTATTCCGGGTGATGGTTTAATTATCACGCCTGAATGTGAACATAATATTTCTGATGTACTAGAAATGGGTTGTTGGACACCGGTAGCCAAAACAGTGATTAATACTGAAGGACAATGGCAGGCAGAACTAGTTAAAGCTGAGGGAAGTGAGTTTAAAGTATTTTTTGAAGGAATAGAACAAGGTATTGTTGATTGGGCATTAACAGGCGAACATAATGTTTATAATGCAATGTCAGCGATAGTTGCAGCAAAACACATTGGCATATTACCTGTCGATGCTATCCAAGCATTAAAACAGTTTAAAAATGTTAAACGTAGAATGGAAGTTATTGCCAATATTAAAGACGTTACTATTTATGATGATTTCGCTCATCACCCAACAGCAATACAAACCACTTTAGATGGATTGAGAAAACAAGTTGTAGATGAAAAAATTGTGGCAATAGTAGAACCACGATCTAATACTATGCGGATGGGGGTTCATACTCAATCATTGGCTGAGTCTTTAGCTAAAGCAGATATAGCTCTGATTTATCAACCTGAAAATTTAGATTGGGATTTATCTGAGTTAAAAAAATATGCTGAAAATATTGAGATATGTACAACTTTAGATGCCATTATTGATAAGCTAAAAATACAAGCCAAGGAAAAGGCACACTTTGTATTAATGAGTAATGGTAGTTTTGGTGGGATTTATAAACGATTATTGAGTGAGTTGTAATTAAAGATAATAAAAAACATGTAGCCTTGATGCAGTGAAACGAAATCAAGGGTTTATCTCAGATAAACCTTGATTCCACTTTGTTTCATCAAGGCTACAAAGCTTAGCCTATTAATTCTTCTAATTTAGCTTGAACAGTTGCATCGTAATGACGCTTTAAAGCAGAGTCAGTAGGACGAGCAGGCATATCTGCTTCAATTTCAACGATTAAAGCTGAGATAAAATGACGTTTTAAGGCTGAATCTTCAGGGACTTTAATTTCTGTTGCTGATGAAGCTACTTTAGATGCGGCAATTGTAGAAGTAACTTCTTCAAATTTTTCTTCTACTGCTTCAACAACTTCCTCAACAGTCTCTTTTATATCTTCAACGACTTCTTCAGCTTTTTCTTTTATGTCTTCGACAACCTCTTCAACGGTTTCTTTTATGTCTTCAACAACCTCCTCAACTTTTTCTGTTACAGATGAGTCTTCAGGTTTATCTCCGAAAAAAAAGCTTTTTATCGTGTCTAATAGAGACATGTATTTCCCCTCTTTAAAATATGCATAGGCGTGACTAGTTAAAATAAACTAGTATTAAAAGCTTATTTTTAAGGCTTGTATGGAACTATGTCAAGTATATTATTTACGGTTGCTGTATTAACAGGCTAAAATCAAACAAAAGTCACTATTCAGGAATTGATTATGTTTCGTTTTATCTTATTCTGTATCCTTGTTTTGCCATTTTCTAGCCTACAATCTGCTACTTTTGCAAAGTCTGATGTCCCTGATCCCCTTAAGCCTTGGATTGAGTGGGTATTACAAAATGAAACTTCTTCCCAATGCCCTTTTTTCTATCAGAATTTCAAACAAAAACAGTGTGTTTGGCCTGGCCAGCTTAATTTAGATTTAAAACCCAAGCAGGCTCAATTTACTAGCCATTGGAAAGTCTATACAGAAAGTTGGATTACATTACCTGGGGATAAAGATTACTGGCCTCAAAATGTAACGATTAACAATAAACCTGCTTTGGTTATGAGTAAGAATGGAAAACCAAGTATTAGTTTGGCTGCTGGTTCCTATTTGATTAAAGGTGATTTTTTCTGGGATAGAATGCCTGAAAATTTAGTAATTCCAGAAGCAACAGGAATATTAAATTTAAAAATTAATGATAAAAATATTGCTTACCCAATAATAAAGAGGAATAAAGTTTGGCTTAAAAAAAGTGATACAGGGGTAAAAAAGCCTAAAAGCATAGAAAATAAGTTAGACCTACAAGTGTTTAGAAAGATAGATGACAATGTTCCTCTACAACTTATGACTGTACTTGAATTAGAAGTATCAGGAGATCAGCGAGAAGTTATCTTACCGCATGCTTTACTTGCTCAATTTATTCCCATTTCTTTAAAAAGTTCTTTACCCGCCAGAATTGAAGCCAATGGTGATTTATTACTGCAAGTACGTCCTGGTCGATGGCATATAGAGTTGAATGCTCGCCACCCAGAGCCTTTAACGGAAGTTATATTAAACATTGATAATAAGCAGTGGCCTGAAACAGAAGTCTGGTCTTTTAATGCTCAACCTTTTCAACGTGTTGTTGAGGTTGAAAACTTAAAAGCGATAGACCCTAGTCAAACCAATATTCCTAAGCAGTGGAAGAGCTTACCCACTTATTTAATTAAACAGGGTGAGTCGATGGGCTTTAAAGTAATTAGCCGTGGTGACCCAGACCCTGAACCTAACCAATTAAAGTTAAAGCGTCAATTATGGTTAGATTTTGATGGTAAAGCTTATACAGTCGTCGATAATATTAGTGGCAAGATGACCAAAGGTTGGCGCTTAAATACACTGGCAGAAACACAACTTGGGCAAGTTAAACTGAATGGTCAAAATCAACTTATTACAACTTCGGTTGAGACTAATAAAAAGGGTGTAGAAGTTAGAAAAGGTAATATCAATCTACAAGCTGATAGCCGAATTATTACTGATATTAGTCAAATCAGTGCGCTAGGTTGGGAGCAAGAGTTTCAGCAAGTAAATACCGAATTAAATATACCACCAGGATGGAGACTAATAACTGCTACAGGGGTAGATAATGTACCTAATAGTTGGGTTTCACGCTGGACTTTACTTGATCTATTTTTAGTACTCATTGCTTCACTGGCTATCAGTCGATTATGGAATATGTATTGGGGTATTTTTGCTTTAATTAGTTTGAGTTTATTATGGCATGAATCTCAATCCCCTCATTTTATTTGGTTAAATATATTAGCCACTATTGCCTTAATAAGAGTGTTACCTGCAGGTAAGTTTCAGAAAACACTTAAATGGTATAGAAATGCTTGTTGGGCTAGCTTGGTATTAATTGCTATTCCCTTTATGGTTTCGCAAATTAGAGTGGGACTATATCCACAATTAGAAAAGCAATGGTTATCTATAGCTGCAAACCAGTATGATGAAATTACTAGAGACTTTGATATGCAGCAGAATCAAGCAGAAAGTTTAAGTAGTAGACCTGTATCTAAACTTAGAAAATTAGCTAGTCCTTCTTCGTATGGGGATGTAGCAAGAGTCAGTCAACAAAAGAAACAGATATTTGAGCGTATTGATCCTGATGCAAATATTCAAACAGGTCCTGGAATTCCTCAATGGGAATGGACAAAAGTATATTTATCCTGGAATGGTTCGGTTGATAGTCAACAACAAATCTCATTTTGGTATTTATCACCTAAAGTCACGATGTTGTTAAATTTCTTAAGAGTTTTTCTATTGATTATTTTATCTTTATTGATGTTTGGCTTATTAGATAAACAATTTAAGTTTCCAAAAGCTTGGTTAAGCTGGGTTTTATTACTTCCTTTGATTAGTTTACCTAGTCAGGATGTTGATGCCGCTTTTCCAAACCCACAAATGTTAGATGAACTTAAAAGCCGCCTATTGAAGCAGCCGGAATGTTTGCCATCATGTGCTCAGCTTTCTACTATGCATGTGAATATTACTGCTAAACAGCTAAATATTAGCTTACAAGTTCATGCCCAACAGGCTGTTGTTATTCCTATACCTTCTAAATTAGAACAATGGATGCCAAATAAAGTTTTACTTAATGGTAAACAGGCTAAAGGTCTAATCAGACATAATAATATTTTATGGCTGAGTGTTGAAAAAGGCATACAGCAGATTGAGTTGATTGGTATTAATCCAGTACAAAATAAATTTTCCTTACCTTTAATATTAAAGCCTCATAGAGTTACAGTCGAAAATATAGGTTGGACTATTGAGGGTGTTCATCAAAATGGACAAGTAGATAATCAACTTCTATTTACCCGAGTCAAAACAGCCCAGCAGGTAAAAGAAAATAAGCAAACATTTGAATCAGCTGTATTACCCGCTTTTGTAAGAATTGAAAGAACTTTAAATTTAGGCTTGGATTGGAGGATAAATACACGAGTGATTCGTCTGTCACAAAATGATTCGGCTATTGTTTTAAAATTTCCTTTATTAAAAGGCGAATCAATAATAAGTGACAAGGTAAGAGTTAAGGATGGCTATGTGTTGGTCAGCATGTCTGCCAGACAAAATAATTTGCAATGGCAATCTAGTTTACAACAAACATCACCAATAGAGTTGCTTGCTGAAAATACAGAATCATGGAATGAAGTTTGGAGAGCTAATGTAAGTCCTACATGGCACTTAAAAGCAGAAGGAATTTCTGTAGTACACCATCAAGATAGTGGGCGCTGGTTACCTGAGTGGAGACCTTGGCCTGCTGAAAAGGTTTTATTAACTATTTCCAGACCCGTCGCTGTTGAGGGAGCAACCTTAACTATTGATAAAACTCATTTAATAATAAAGCCGGGTAAGCGGTCAATAGAATCAGAATTACAATTAAATATAAGAAGCTCTAAAGGGATGCAACATACTATTAATATCCCCGAAAAAGCAGAGTTAAAATCAGTAAAAATTAATGGTGTAACTCAGCCTATAAGACAAAAACAGGCACAAGTAACTTTACCTATTAAACCAGGTAAGCAGAATATAAAGTTGTTATGGCGGCAGATGCAGGAGCAAACAAGTTTCTTGACTACGCCTGCTGTCAATTTAGCTATTTCCAGTGTAAACAATAGTTTAAACGTATCTTTAGGTTCAGATAGGTGGGTGTTATTTACCTCGGGCCCAGCATTTGGCCCTGCTGTTTTATTTTGGGGGGTATTGATAGTAATAGTGATTCTATCATTTGGTTTAGCTAAAAATTCACTGACACCATTAAAAAACTGGCAATGGTTTTTATTATTAATGGGTTTAAGTCAAGTTTCCATCGTGTTTGCAATGTGCGTAGTTGTTTGGTTGTTTGCCTTGGGGTTAAGGGAGAAAAAGCAGCCATTCAGTTCAAGTTATTTTAACCTTATGCAATTAGCATTGGGAGGCTTAAGTATCATTTCTTTATTGATACTGTTTGTAGCTGTTCAACAAGGCTTATTAGGTGCTCCAGATATGCAGATTGCAGGCAATCAGTCATCAGCATTCAACCTTAATTGGTATCAAGATAGGAGTATGGCGTTGTTACCAACAGCAACTGTTATTTCTGTACCTTTAATGACTTATCGTATTTTAATGTTGCTATGGTCGCTATGGTTGGCGGTATCATTATTAAATTGGTTAAAGTGGGGCTGGAATTGTTTTGCTATGGATGGGTTATGGAAAGAAAGGGTAGTAGTGGAGAAGAAATCAATTGTAGCGAGTGATAAAAAGGATTAGCAGTCTGTAATGACATCACCACTCACTTTAATAGCGTTTTGGGGCGCTGGCTTTAGCCTGCACAAGTACGATAAAAAATGCAGCTTAAAACCTGCACCCCAAAAATATATAAGTTGAAATAGGGGGCGATTAGATAAATTTACTTGAATAAATATTATCTAATATCCTGGTGTTTTTCATCAATCATGCCATCAATTTGTGCCATAACTTCTGCACTGGCATTTTCCGATTGTTGCATTTGGTTAATAATATTCTCTAATAGAGAAGGGTTATCAAGCCAGTTTTCGCGAGAAGTAGCATAAGCTTGCTGGGTAAACTTATGTACATTTCCATGAGGTAAATCTAAATTAGCATAAGCATGAGTTCCTCTAAAACTCTCATAACCAATACCTTCGTAATACCACTTACCCAAACGACAATTGTGGTTATCAACACTAATAGCATCAGCTTGTGGACAAGGATTTGGTTCTTCTATCGCAAGATAGCCATTTTGTTTAAAAATAATATGATCAAGTTTAGTTAGTAGACCAAAACTTTTATCTTTGGAATAACGAATATAATCAATTGAGGTTTTAGCTGAGTCAGATAAGCCAGAGAATTGCACTTTAAATGAATTAACTTGCCCCATTACTTCTTCAGATAAATTTGATGAACTTTCTGCTTCTAAATGCATTTGTTCAACGCGTTTATTAAATGATGTTAAAGTCTGAGCTACTTCTAGTGCCGCATTTTTAGTATGCTCTGATAAACTTTTTACTTCATCAGCAACTACAGCAAAGCCTCTGCCATGCTCTCCTGCCCTAGCAGCTTCAATAGAAGCATTTAAAGCTAAAAGATTAGTTTGGTCGGCAATTCCCGTAATCATTGATAAAGAGTCGGTTACTTTTTTACTATCATTGATTAAAGCTGAAATAACATCTGAAACGGTATGAATATTAGAATTAATATTAGTCAGAGAGTTACTAATTGTATCAACAGTAGCAAGACTGGCATCAGCACTGTTACCTGTTTCAATAGCAATATCTTCAACTTTTTGCATTTCGTTGGTAATATTAATTAAGTCTTGTTGATTTGCTTTTAGGTTGTCCAGTAAATTAGCTGTATTTAGGCCATGTAAGCCAGCAGATAATTTATTTTTTATCATTAAAACTTCATTTTCATTCATTTGCTGAAGGGCTGTATTCATATTTTCAGCAGAAGTTTTTAATAGGCCAGGAAAGCCATCGGCTAATGCATAGCGATCATGGTTACCTTTTGAGGCTTGTTGGAAACAAGAACTAACTTCTTTAAAATAAGACTCCATAATATCCAGCATCTCATTTAGTTCCCAGGCAACCTTACCTATTTCACCTAGACCTTTGGTATTAGTTATTCTGTGATAAAGCTCACCTTCATTAGTACGAAGTAAAACAGTTTGAATACGACTAATTGCTTCCATTGGTTTTTGTAGTGCACGCCACATACAAAAAGAAACGACAAACAGGGCAATGGTTACAGCAAAAATGAGCCATGAAAAACCATATTGAAAGGTACTGTAGCCAAAGACTGTTATAGCTAAGAGAGAATTAGCGGTAACAATATAATTAATTTTAGTTTTTAAAAAGGGAATATTAGCACTGGAATGAATCATTTATTACACTCCATTAGGTTTATAGAGGTTTAAAACAAGACTATTGTAACTTTTTGCTCCGACTTGACCGACTACATCAACTAAATATGCAATAGATTTTTCAGGAGCTTCTTTAGCAGATGAACGCTTTTCTATGGCAAGCATTTCTTTGTATACTGGGATTAACACATCAAGGGCTGATTGCGGGGGTTGGCGTCTGACAGAATAATAGCCCTGAAGTTTGCCATCTTTATCGTAGTCGGGTGTTATATTGGCAAAAACCCAGTAGTAACTACCATCAGAGCATAGATTTTTAGCAAACCCTAAAAACTCATCGCCTGCTTTTAATGTATCCCACATAAATTTAAATACACCCCTAGGCATATCGGGGTGACGGATTATGTTATGTTGCACATTTAATAGTTCCGACTCAGCAAAACCACAAATATCCATAAAGATACGGTTAGCATAAGTGATACGACCTTTGGTATCTGTTTTAGAGACGATAAAATCTTCAGGGCCTAAATTTCGTCTAGTCGAGGTGGGGGTTATTTTTTGTTTCATAAAGCTATACCTTTTACAGAGTCATTTTATTAAGTTTAGGCTATTTTGAATAAAATAAAAGTTTGTAAGCATATACCTATAAAACAGAGAAACCTTTAATTATTTTTTAGCATAAATTTTAATTAACAGTAAAATGTCCTCTATGACGGAGACAGTTGTTATAAGCATTTTTATAGTTACTTTCAGCATTAAACCCTTGTTTAACACCGCCACCTATTCCTCCAGCAGCAGCACCGTAGGCAGCACCG
>Ga0209494_1000248_pt1 | contig 23039 bp, 19 predicted proteins | sample EN1Hudseemescosm_FD_184628 | JGI IMG/M metagenome (GOLD analysis project Ga0209494, IMG submission 184628) | Methane-oxidizing microbial communities from mesocosms in the Hudson Canyon - EN1B Hudson Canyon (SPAdes) (version 2) | ecosystem: Environmental > Aquatic > Marine > Cold seeps | place... | reverse complement strand
AGAAGATGCAGCACATGCTATTGGTGGTAAATATCTAGGTCAAGCTGTTGGTAGCTGCCGTTACAGCGACATTACCGTCTTTAGTTTTCATCCCGTTAAAATTATCACCACAGCAGAAGGTGGGTTAGCAACCACCAATCAAGCCGAATTTGCTGAAAAAATGCAGTTATTGCGTAGTCATGGCATCACTCGTAATCCTGACTTAATGATAAAAAATGACGGAGGTTGGTACTACGAGCAAATTGATTTAGGCTTCAACTACCGTATGACAGAACTGCAAGCTGCACTGGGTGTAAGCCAAATGCAGCGGCTGGACGACTTTGTCGCAACACGGCATCAACTTCAGCAACGATATGATGCATTGTTAAAAGATCTGCCCGTTATAACGCCGCATCAAGATAAAGACAGCTACTCGGCGTTACATTTATACCCGATTCAACTTGAACTAGATAAAATGACCAAGATTCATTCTCAGATATTCGATGAACTAAGACAAAATGATCTAGGTGTAAACCTTCACTATATTCCCGTGCATATTCAACCGTATTACCAAGACATGGGCTTTAAGCAAGGTGATTTTCTGAATGCAGAACGCTACTACAGTAGGGCAATTAGCATACCTCTGTTTCAAGGGCTAAGCTTTGAAATGCAAGATAGCGTGGCTGCAATACTTAAGGAGGTCTTGATATGAATATATGTATTATTCCAGCCAGAGGTGGGAGTAAAAGAATAGCGAGAAAAAACATTAAAGATTTCAATGGGCGACCAATTATTGCATACGCAATTGAGGCAGCTTTGAAATCCGAATTATTTTCTGAAGTAATGGTTTCAACTGAGGATGATGAGATAGCTGAAATAAGTCGCCGCTATGGAGCAACAGTTCCGTTTATGCGAAGTCAAAAAAATGCGGATGATTTTACTGGGCCAGGTGACGTGGTTTTCGAAGTGTTGACGAAATATTCAGAACTTGGGCAACAATTTGATAACGGCTGCTGTATATATGCGACCTCGCCATTACTTACCATAGCAAGAATTTCCGAAGGTTTAGAGTTGCTGACTAATTCGAAATACGACGTGGTTTTTCCTGTTGGAAAGTATAGTTCACCTATATGGCGATCTTGTAAGCTAGATGCAAAATCTGGAGTTAAAATGAACTTTCCAGAGTATGAAAAGAGCCGCTCTCAAGATTTACCTGACGCATATTTTGATGCGGGCCAATTTTATTGGTTTCATACACAAAATATATTCAATATTGATAACAAGAATACTTTTGGCAAAAACAAAGGCGTAATCGTCCTTGATGATCTCGAAGTTCAGGACATTGATAACATGGATGACTGGCAGATTGCTGAAATTAAACAAGACTACTTAATGAGAAAGAGAGTGAAAAGTGTTTAACCTTACTGATGAAATGAAATATCGTGTTGATTTGGACAAACTTGATGATGCTCTATCAGCAGCAACATTTCTGGCTGATAAGTTTATTGAAATGGGAAGATATATTGTTGATGAAACCTGGGGGCCAGAAGGGCTACTTTATCTTGCAGAATCATCCTATGCTTTGTTCAGCGCCTATGAAATTACTAAGGACGAGTATTATCTGAATGCTGTGAAGTCAATATTGAATGAACTTCGTGATATTCAGAAGCCTAGCGGTGGGTGGGCATTGGAGCTTGGAAAGCATGGTGACGGTGTTGGTTTCAAAATTACTGATGAAATACGCAGAATTACAGCAGAAATAGAAGATTTACCCCCAACGGTGGCGATGCTTAAAACCATTAGTGATTATCATAAGCTGAGTGGTGATGATAGTTATCTTGATATGGGGAAGAAGGCTTTCAGTTATTTAATGAAACATTGGAATGATGATTATGGTTCCTTTCTCGAGAAAGAAAATAACGAGTTAATGGCATTACGATCTAACCCAAGAAGCTATCACTTGTTCTCTCTTATAGGGGTTCATGCTTGGCAAGATCATGCTTCGGAACAGATAGATGATATTCTGCCAATAATCTTGGAATTCGTAAAAGACACGTTTGAAAGTTATGACGTAGAAACAATGCCATTGGTTTATGGACTTCATGCAGCAATACTTATGCAACATTGTACGCCTGAATATACTGCTAACGTCATAAAACCTAGAATTGATAGAGACCTAGTTTACAATGAAACCTTTCGTATTCAGAGTCTACAAGGTGCATTTGGCCATAGAGATGGGTTGCGAGGTATTGTAACAAATGAGGCTCACATAAGAAGTGCAGCTGGTGTGGCGATAGCCATGAAGTTTTATGATCTAAAAACAAATACTCGAACATATCGTGATACTGAAATATATCAGCAGATTTCAGAATGGATTCAAGGTATGTGTGGTGATGGTTTCTACTATGAATTCGAGTTGCTAGATGAACATAAAAAACTGGGTTATGGCTCACCAGGGCAATACCTACCAATTTGGTGGGTTTTAGGAAGAATATAAGCATGAACTTCTTTGACGCTTGAGATTATAACCAATGACTCTCCATAAACTAACTGAAATAGATTTACAGCTTGTACTCGCTTGGCGTAATGCGCCGGAAGTGCGGAAAAGTATGTGCGCCACCCTGGAAATTAGCGAAGCTGACCACCATGCTTGGTTTGCTCGTATGGAGCATGACCCGCAAGCACTGTGGTATATTCACCAAGGTAAAAATGATATGCCAGATGGTGTGGTATATTTTACCCAGTATCGACCCGAGAACCAGAGTTCATTTTTGGGGTTTTATGCTGCACCAGACGCTCCTGCAGGCACTGACACAAAACTCAGTATGAGTGCGCTTGACAAGGCATTTCATGAGTTCAACTTGCACAAAGTGAGCGCTGAAGTTCTCATAACCAATGAACGTAGTCTACATTTTCATGAAAAACTGGGTTTCAATCGTGAAGGCATCTTCCGTGATTACCATTTTGACGGTGAAGGGTTTGTTGATGTCATTCGCTTGGGAATTTTGAAATCTGAGTGGGTAAAAAAGCGTTCTGAAATTGAAAATCGGATTGCCAAACTTGATGCTATTACACTTGCGACCAAAAAAATGGGGGGGTATAAAATCATGATCCTCTCTGACCAAGCATCATGGCTCAACTCTTGGGTGAATGAGCTTGCCGAGGAATGGCGGGCAACCGGACATGAATGTTTTGTAGCTCATCAGATTGCTGATGCTGTACCAGCAGATTTCTGTTTTTGCCTGAGTTTTGGGCAAATAGTTTCTGTGAGTACGCGTCAGCAATACAAGCACACGCTGGTAGTGCATGAAAGCGGTTTGCCAAAAGGCCGTGGGTGGTCTCCAATGAGTTGGCAAATTCTCGAAGGAAAAAACCATATTCCTATTACTTTACTCGAAGCAGAAGATAAAGTGGATGCTGGCTCAACTTATCTACAAGAGTGTATCGAGTTGAATGGGACTGAGTTGAGTCCGAAGTGGCGTAAATTGCAGGCAGAGGCAACAATGCGACTCTGCTATGCCTTTATTTCAGACTATCCTTCTATCCTTGATAAGGCAGAAGCCCAAATTGGTGAGCCTACATTTTACCCCCGCCGTTGTGCTGAAAATAGCCAACTTGACCTAGGTAAAACATTGTTTGAACAATTTAATTTATTGCGCGTTGTTGATAATGAGCAATATCCAGCATTTTTTGAAGTGAATGGGGAGACGTTTACTTTGAAAATCGAATCCACCAAGACAGATTATGGACTCTGAATATATGAATAAAATTATTATTGATGGCCGTGAGGTAGGTGGAAGTCGCACCTATATTATCGCCGAGATTGGGTCAAACCATAACCAGAGTCTTGAACTGGCTTTCAAGAGCATTGATGCTGCCGTTGAGTGTGGTGCGGATGCAGTTAAATTTCAGTCTATTGATGTTGGAGAGCTCTATTACCAGCCATCCGAGAAGACTAAAGCCCTACATCGAAAGATTGATATGGCTGATGAATGGCATGGGCTTCTATCTGAGTATTGTACTAAAAAGGGCGTCACCTTTTTTTCTGCTCCTACCTACCTAAGGGCTGTTGATATTCTTGAGGAAATTGATGTTCCACTATACAAGCTTGCATCTGCACAAATAGGCACCTTCCCACAAATTATTGAAAAGGTTGTTGCTACTGGCAAGCCAGTTATCCTCTCTACTGGCATTGTGACCATGAAGGAATTAAAGAACGTTATTGACATCTTTAAAAGCTACAATAACGACAAGTTTATTATCTTACATTGCAATAGTATCTATCCAACTCCATACGATAAGGTTCATCTGAATATCATGAAGAAATATCGGGATGAGTTTGATTGTATCGTTGGGTTTTCTGATCATACTCCGGATATTTATGTCCCAATTGCGGCAACAGCACTTGGGGCAAAGGTTATTGAAAAGCACTTTGCTTTGGATCGTACATTACCTGTGCCAGACGCACCATTTTCACTGGAGCCACATGAATTTAAGAGAATGGTAGAAGGAATCCGGGCAGCAGAACAAACATTAATAGATGATAGTCGAGAGGAACTACAGCCGGAAGAAAATCAGTTTAAAGAGAGTATTCTGTACAGGCTTGTAGCTAATAAAACATTAGTATCTGGAGGTTCTTTGAAATCTGAGGATTTTAAATTCTTACGTCATCCAGAAGGAATAGATTGCAGAGAATTGCAGAAATATTTGGATGGGAAAGCGACGTATAAGAAAAATATTCAGCAAGATGCTTTACTACATTTAGACGACATTAACCGTGAAGGTGTTATAGCCTAATGAAGAAAAAGAAAATATTGGTAATTGGTGCAGGATGGGAACAGTTTGCACTGTTCGAAAAGATAAAAGAACATGGGCATCACATCGTTGCGACGCATCCAGATATACATGCTGACTCTTTCAGTCTAGCGGATGTTACATACGTTAAAGACAGTCGTAATATACGCACTCATATTACAATAGCCGAGACCCATACTATCGACGCGGTAATAACCGATAATTGTGATTACTCGCTATATACCGCATCTGTTGTGGCTTCAAAATTGGGATTGCCATTTACATCTGTTAAATCAGCGCTGTTCAGCAATGATAAGTTTTCTCAACGAGAAGCGTGCGCTAAGCCTGGAGTCTTGCAGCCTGAATTTTATAAAGTTAGAACGCCACAAGATGCTATTGAAGCAGCTGATAAGATAGGCTACCCCGTTGTGATCAAACCAGTGGATAGTCGAGGTACTTTTGGTGTAACCATTGTTTATTATGCCAAAGAGCTTGTTGATGCCTATTTTGACGCAGTTAGTTATTCACCTAGTCTTACATTGATATGCGAAAAGTTTATTGACGGTGAGTTAGTGACGGTTGATGGCTTCTGTTTTTCAAACGGACATCACTCACTCACTGTGGCATCACGAAAATTTGCTGAGGGAAAAAAGCCTGTAACCAAAAGCGTCTCATATCCATCTCGGCATGATGATGAGCTTAAATCACGTTTACTAATAAATCACCAAGTGGTCGTTGAAGCTCTTGGTTATGATTTTGGTCATACTCACGGCGAATATTTTGTTACTAAAAATAATGAAATCTATCTCGTCGAATGTGCAAACCGAGGTGCGGGGGTCTATACATCATCAACGATCAACCCGCTCATTACAGGTATTGATCTGAATGAAGTTTTTCTGAATCAAGTGCTTGGCTCCGACGATTTTCAGGTTGAGCATGACAAGAAAAACTACATGTGCAGAGCGGCAATGCTGTCATTTTTGGACTTTGAGGTAGGTAAGGTTGTTAAAAGTATAAATGTTGATGAAGTTAAAAAATTACCCTTCGTACAACGCTTCCGGACTATTTACTCAGAAAAACAGATGGTTGAGTCAATTGAAAACTGTGCAGGCAGACACGCCATGCTCGTGGTTGATGGCTCTGATATGAATGAGTTGTCACATAATTTTGATATTTTTAAATCAACCCTCAACGTGGAATATTATTAAATGGCCACGATTATCGAAAATACAGTTCGAGATGGATCATATGCTGTCAATTTTCAGTTATCACTGGAGCAATCTAATTCTATTGTAAAAGGGTTGGATGAGCTTGGTTTTGAATATATCGAAATAGGTCACGGTTTGGGTCTTGGTGCAGGCAAGAGTGCAGTCACTGGGTTGGCAAAAGAAAGTGATGGGGCCTATATCAAAGGTGCTAAGTCTGTAGTTAAGAATTCTAAAATTGGTGTGTTCTTTATTCCTGGAATAGGAAGTTTGGACGATATTCGTATGGCGGCTGACTTGGGTGTTGATTTCATCAGAATTGGTGCAAATATCAATAGATACAGTGATATGCTGGCTGCCGCGAAATTGGTCAAGGAAAGAGGGCTCTGGTTGGGTTTGAACCTGATGAAGAGCTATGCAGTAAAGTCCTATGAATTTCTACAGATTGTTAAAAATATTGACCGCTGGGAATTAGCTAATGCAATTTATTTAGTCGATTCAGCTGGATGCATGACTCCAGATGAAGTATTCAATTATATTGATACCACTAGAGAGCATGTTGTTACTCCTTTAGGGTTTCATGGACATAATAATTTATCTTTGGCTGTAGCAAACTCTTTATCTGCAGTTAAAGCAGGAGCAGAATTTGTAGATTCAACTATTTTAGGAATGGGAAGAAGTGCAGGTAATGCTCAAACTGAGGTTTTGACTTATCTGTTGAGCAAAGAAAGGGTTCTGGATAAGCCATTTGATCAATACAAACTTTATGATTTTGCTGACAAGGTAATTGCACCTTTAATGACATCAAAACAGGGGCTAAATGGTGATGCTATTCATATCGGAGTGAGTAAGTTTCATACAAGTTATTTACCTTTAATCAATGAATGTGCAGAAAAATATGGTGTTGATAAAAGAAAGCTTATCAAAGAAGTATCTGATGTTAATTGCCTTGATCCAGATTTAGACTTGGTGATGCACGTAGCATTTGATTTAAGAAAAAACTTAAATTAGGACAATATCGATATGAAGGTCAAACATATACCCACTAGATTTGGAGAAATATTTTGAACGATGAATTGCTCGCGATTGCGAAATCTACAGTAGCGCGATATTCTGATCGCTATAAAAAACTCGGGCGACATGTTCACACGCTGGGCTGGGGAAGTGAAGAACAGCAACGTTATCGCTTTGATCAAGTTTTCCGTGCTACAGCATTAGACGGAAAGAGTGTTCTGGATATTGGCTGTGGCTTTGGTGATTTTTTATTGAGTTGTTCTGATGCGGGGTGCGGACTCGAACATTATACAGGTTGGGATATTAATCCAGACTTGATTGCTGAAGCAAAGCAACAACATCCGAACTCAAGTTTTGCCGTGCAGAACCTTGCAGAGCAGGAAGAGTTAGCACCCGTGGCAGAGGTTGGGCTGATGCTAGGAGTGTTAAATCTCAATTTCAAAGAAGCCTATGACAATATGGCCTTTTCGAGGATGATGATTCAAAAAGCATTTTCTTCGGTTTCTGAAGCCCTTGTTGTTGATTTTTTAAGTCTTTATCGTACGCCAGACTATCCTGAAGAAGATTTTGTTTATTACCACGACCCTCGTGCAATGATTGCCTTTGCTTTGGAGTTAACCCCCAATGTCAGGTTGCTTCATGACTATGCTCCTATCCCACAAAAAGAGTTCATGCTGGTACTAGAGCATGTTTGATTGCAATATCCACTTACCCTGTGGCAAAGATGGCCTTGATGATCGCTGGTGTGATGAGGGAAGCATGGGGCAATGGGAGTTGCTAACTTGTTTTAAGTATCACCTTCCTGCTTTGAAAGAAAAAATCGACGCTGGGAATTTTATGCTTTTCAATGAAAAGCTTTCCCCTGTTGAAGCAGCTGTTTTTACTTCAGCAGTGCGTAAAGAGTTTCCTCAAGCTCGTTTTACTGTATTAGGGAATATACATAATCAAGCAGAAGCTGACCGACTAGAAAGTTTAAAAAAGGCAGGAATTGATGCGGTTAAGTTTCATTGTTATTTTCAGGAGATCGATGAGAGTGACTTTCCAAAAGTGTTGGCGTTAGCAAGGGTTGCTGTAGACCTCGAAATGCCAATTTTTATTGATACCAGTTATGGTTCAACGGGTATGTATCGTTATGATAATTTGAAGCTGGCTGCATTTTTACTAGAAGAGATTACAACTGTTCCTGTGGTATTACTCCATAGTGGAGGGGCAAGAGTTCTAGAGGCATTTTTACTGGCGGATGCTTGTCCCAATGTCTATTTGGAGACTTCATTTTCGCTCCCATACTATTTAGGGTCATCTGTAGAGCGCGACTTAGCTTTTGCGTATAAAAAAATAAGTGAAAGAGTGATTTATGGCTCTGACTTTCCTTATGTGGATATGGGTACTTCTATCAGTAAGTTTATGACATTTTTAAAGAGCTGGGGGTTCAGTGAAGCTCATATTGAAGGCTTCTTGAATACAAATGTGAAGAAGGTATTTGGTGGCTGATTTACTCATTCTGGCTGATGGCGGCGGAGATATTGGTTTTGGGCATCTTATGCGATGTCTCGCGATCAAAAATGCATGGAATAATGGAACCGCTAGGTTGATAGCACAAATGGAAGGTGGTGAGCCTGTGCCCGATGGAACTGAAACCTTCGATTGGCTCCGGGAAGCTGAGAAGCTGAAAAAGTATGTATCAACAAATACTATTTTATTGGTTGATAGTTATCGACCTAATGTTGATTTCTATCATCAACTAAAAAAAATGTTTCCATTTGTGGTGGTGCTAGATGACTATAATCGAATTGTATATCCAGTGGACTTAGTTGTCTGTCCCGGAATATATGGAAAAGAGATGGACTATAATAATCAGAGTGCTATGAGTCTAGGAGGGGCAGAGTACGTTATTCTTCGACCAGAAATACTTACTGCAAGGCAGTTAGAGATTAAAGAAACGATAAAAACCATTTTGGTTACTTTTGGCGGCTCTCAGCAAGATGAAATATTATTTCAGAAGGTGATTGATCTTCTGGAAGGGGTAGAGTATCAAGCGATCATTGTTACGGGCAGTGAACAGCTAGCAAAAAAATTATCTGCAAAGACTTCGCAGGTATACGGAAGACTAAATCCAGTAACAATGGCTGAAATAATGGCATCAGTTGATATTGCTATTTCTGCAGCTGGCCAAACATTGAATGAACTTGCATGGCTTGGAGTTCCAACGATCTCAGTTAAAACAGGTGAAGACCAACATAGAAACTGGGACTATTACAATAAACATGATTTGTCTTTAGGGGCTGTTATATTCAATGCAAAGAATTTGGAATCAATATTGATTGAAGCAGTAAAAAATGCAACTGCTGAGCGTAGATTGGATAAGTTTTTGAAATTGAGAAATTTGTTAACCGTTTCCGGAGCTGAAAAAATATGTTCGACGATTGAAAGTATAAGGAAGGCGACGAATGAATAAAATAGTTCTAGTCATAGCTGCACACTCAGATGATGATGCGCTGGGATGTTCAGGAACTATGGCTAAGCACATTGCTTCTGGGGATGTTGTGCATATACTGTATATGACGGATGGCGTTAGTTCTCGTAATGATGATAGCAATGCTGTTGAAAGATATTCTTTGGCTCAAAAAGTAGCGGGTATTTTAAATATAGCGTCGATGAAAAATTTAACCTTTCCAGATAATAAAATGGATTCAGTACCTTTGCTGGATGTAACACAAGCAATAGAAACGGTGGTATCGGAAATACAGCCTGAAATAATATACACTCATCATATTGGTGATTTGAATATAGATCACCAAATAACGCATAAAGCAGTAATGACAGCATGTCGCCCACAACCTCTATTTTGTGTGAAAGAAATTTATTCATTTGAAGTGCTATCTAGTACAGAGTGGCAATTAACTAGCGAGCCATTTTTTGTGCCTAATGTTTTTGTCGATATTAGTGATTTTATTAGTGTTAAAAAAAAGGTGTTAGAGGTTTATGAAGGGGAAATGCGCCTTCCCCCCCATAGTCGAAACATTGAAAATGCAGTTAGGTTAAGCGCTGTTAGAGGTAATTCAGTAGGTTATACTTATGCCGAAGCATTTGTATTAAATAGATATCTTAAGGAGTAGGTGTGGTTTTATGAATTATCAGCGAATATTGGATAAGGGCGTGCCAAAAAATACTATAATTTTACCAAGTGCTGGAAATGGAACCTGTGTTTGTGATATTTGGATAGATGTTGTTAGCTTGTTACATGAAAAGATCAGTATTATTCCAAAGTATTTTTTTTATTTAGATGAAGGTAAGTTAAAGACTAAAAAGAGTGATTTCTTAAAGCAATGTGGAGAAGATGTTTTTTTTCACAATCATTTGAATGCGTGGAATGGATTGGGTTACCCAGAAGTAAAAAAAAGGAATTTTTTGGATGAGCCTCAATTAAAAAATATTGCTCATTATGAGTTAATAGGCTTAAAAATGATGGATAGAATCGATCCTCTTGGTGATTCCTTTCCTTTTTTGCATCGACAGTTTTTCTTTAGAGAGTTGGTCCTTCGTTGGTTGGATATTATTGATGATATGGACATTAATTTGGTTATTTCCCCTGAAGTACCTCACCGTGTTTATGATTATGCTTTATATGTTGCAATGAAAATAAAAAAGGTGCCATTACTTACATTTGAAGTGGTTTCTATTTTTGGTAGTGATGCTAGTTTTATTATTGATGATATTGATAGCTTGCCAATTTTCCATAAGGAATATATTAATTCGCTGAAAACTTCGGGGTTTAATAAGGATATAAAGAAAAAGGTATTAAGTATATCTGATGTAAAAGGTAGTTATAATTTGTGGTATATGGATAAGCTGCAGGAAAATAGAGCGGCTACGAAGTCAGGCTTGATGCTACTAAAAATGTCAAAAAAGATTTATAAGGATTTTATATTTCGTCCTATTAAGACTTACCAGTATATTTTTGGCCGTCAGCATTGGTCTTATAATGTTAAAAAAGGATTAATGCCAAGAGATTCTTTTTATACCTATAGTCTTTATGAACTATTGAAATTAAATTGGTTTAGAGAAAAACGTATTAATGAATTAAATTCATTATATATGAATATGGTATCTGATTTTGATAAAAAAGTGAATTATATTTTTGTCGCTTTACATTATCAGCCAGAGCTTACAACTAGTCCTACGGCAGGAGTATTTGTTGATCAGTTACTTATTATTGATATGCTTGATCGATTTTTACCCCAAAATATAATTATTTATGTAAAGGAGCATTCAGCACAATTTAATAAATTAACTGAGTCCTCGTCTGGACGAACAACAGAGTTTTATTTTAAATTGGCGGAATTTTCTCAGCGCGTTAAAATACTTGATGTTTCGCATGATTCCTTAAAGCTAATTGATAGTGCATTGGCTGTTGTTACTGTTTCAGGTACGGTAGGGTTCGAGTCTATTATGAAAGGGACGCCGGCACTTATTTTTGGTCGAGCTTGGTATGAAGGATTACCTGGGGTTTTAAAAATAAAGTCCACAAATGATCTAAAGAAGTGCTGGGCTAAGCTTGAAAAAGCTGAGTTCAAAGTGGAATCAAAGCTTGCTGAAGATTACTTGCATAAGTTAAGTCAGTTGTTCATTTATGGTTTAGCTAATGGTTCTGTTATTGAAATATCTAACAGGCCTCATAAAGAGTCTGTGGATAATATTGTGGAGGGGATTTTAAGTTATTTACGATTGAGTTTAAAATATGAATAAAAAACCTTCCCTCCCCTTAATTAATAGTCATGGTAATAATAGGTTGGTTTTACTGTTGATAGTATTTTTAATTAGGTTCTCGTGTATTTAAAAGTTTTGGTTTAACTTTAATAAAGACATGGATTTAAAATTAGGACAGGTCGAATATTTTAGTTTTTAGGAGGTTAAATGGGTAAAGTATTGTTAGGTGTTACATCTGTCTTGATCCCACTGTATAACCATGAAGAATTTATAATTCAAACATTGAATAGTTTGTTAGATTCTGATTGCAGTCAAGTTGAATTGGTTATTTGCGATGATGCCTCGGTAGATAATTCCTTGGAATTAGCCACTACTTGGATAATGAAGTATAAGTCAATGTTTATGAATACATTAATATTATCAAATATTGAAAATCGTGGTATTACGGCTAATTTAAATAAACTTGTTAATGAGGCTTCAGGGGAGTTTATGACGCTATTAGCTTCTGATGATATGTTGCCTCAGGGGGCTATAGATTTACAAAAAAAGTATTTGGAATCACAGAAAGAAATTGATTTTATTTTTGTAAATTGTTCTATAGTTGATAAAGATGGAAAATTGATAAAACAGTATGCTATAGCATGGTATCAGTCTTTTTTGTTGAGATTTAAGGCGTATATAATGTTTACAGTTTTATTTAATTGGGGCGTTGTGTGGTCTCGTTTATTTGTGCGTAGAAGTGCATTTATTAAATTTGGTAACTATATTGAAGAGCATATTTTAGAGGATCGCTGGAGCGCTTTAAAAATTTTAAATACTAAACGGTTTGTTTATCTTTCAGCTATAGGGTATTTATACAGATATAGAGGTATTGATGCGCATCCAACAGTTACGAGCAGTGTCGCTAGGCGTGATTTTCATAATAGTGAACGAGTTATTCATGTAGAAGCTAGAGGGCTTTTGAATATACTGCTATGGATAAGAAGAGTGCCCTTTAAAACGAATCATGGAAAATGGCCTTGTCGATTTTTAAATTTAAGATGACTTAGGGATTATTTTAGGAGTAAAGGCTTAATACGATATGCGATTGAATTGATGAAAAAAAAGATATGTAGAGTATGTGGTAAAAAGCTATTTGATGAAGCTATTTTACAGTTTATAAATATGCCCAAATCTGCTCAGTTTTTACCTAGTGCAATTGAAATCCTAACGGAAATTGGAGTTGATGTTGATATTTTCCAGTGTTCTAATTGCGCTTTAGTTCAGTTGATGAGTGAGCCGGTTCCTTATTATCGTGAAGTTATAAGGGCGACAGCTCTATCTGAGGAAATGACTGATTTTAGACGAGGTCAGTTTAAGCAGTGGATTGATGATTATTTTTTGCAAGGCAATAAACTGATTGAAATTGGTTGTGGCTCGGGTGAGTTTCTCAATATTATGCAAGAGAATGAGGTAAGTGTTTATGGCTTGGAGTATGGCGAAGAGTCGGTCAGAAAAGCAATCAATCAAGGCTTTAGAGTTGAAAATAGCTTTTTAGCTAATGATACCCAGTTACTTAAAGAAGCACCCTTTGATGCATTTTATATGCTGAATTTTTTAGAGCATTTACCCGATCCAAATCTCACTCTGAAAGGAATTCATAATAACTTAGTTGATGGTGCGATTGGTTTAGTTGAGGTGCCTAATTTTGATATGATTATAAGAAATAATTTGTTTGCAGAGTTTATTAGTGATCATCTATTATATTTTACCCAGGAAACATTTATTTCAACCTTGAGTAGTAATGGTTTTGAAGTGCTTTCTTGTAATGAGGTTTGGCATGATTACAGCCTTTCAGCAGTAGTTAAAAAGAGAGAAAAAACAGATTTATCATCATTTATACATACACAAAAAGTACTTGAAAGTGAAGTAAATCAATATATTAATCGGTTTTGTGGCGGTAGTGTTGCTATCTGGGGAGCAGGACATCAAGCATTAGCCGTAATGTCATTGATCGAGTTGAAGGGAAAAATAAAATACGTGGTGGACTCAGCGAAATTTAAGCAGGATAAATTTACACCGGCAACACATATTCCAATAGTGTCGCCTTCGATGCTAAATGATGATCCTGTTAAAGCTATTATTGTTATGGCGGCAAGTTATTCAGATGAAGTGGTGAAGATCATTCAAGCTGACTACCGCGATATTGATATTGCTGTCTTGAGAGAAAGTGGTTTGGAAATTATATAAAGATATTTTAGGGTGACGTGTATTTTGAAAAAGATTCTTATTACCGGTGGAAATGGTTTTTTAGGTAGAAGTTTTGCTGAAAAATTAAATGGCAACATTGATATTACAATCTGCTCACGAACAGAATTAGACTTAATGGATTCAGTTGCTGTTCAGGTCTATTTGAAGAAAAAACAATTTGATGTCATCCTTCATACCGCAACGTATGACGCCGCTCCAAAGAATTCAGTAAAAGATAAAAATAAAGTATTAGAGCATAACTTGACCATGTTCTTTAATTTGGTCAGGTGTGATGATTATTTTGGCAAAATGATTTATTTTGGTTCGGGTGCGGAATTTGATCGAACTCATTGGAAGCCAAAAATGACCGAAGAGTATTTTGATCATTTTGTACCGACTGATCAATATGGTTTCTCTAAGTATGTGATGACAAAACACGCGTTACTAACAGACAAAATTATTAATTTAAGATTATTTGGTGTATTTGGTGAGTATGATGATTGGCGTTATCGGTTTATTCCTAATGCATGCTGTCATTCTATACTGGGAATGCCTATTAACATCCACCAAAATTCATTAGTTGATTTTCTTTATATAGATGACTTGGTAAGGATTGTGTATTGGTTTATAAATAATAAGCCGCGATATCAAGTATACAACGTGTGTTCTGGCTGGGTAGAAGATTCTATTAGTTGGGCAAATGAGATACGATATATTGCAGATAGTAAATTGACTACCCATATTAAGTATAAGCACATTAAGGGCGAATATAGTGGTAATAACTCACGTTTAATTAATGAGTTAGTAGGGTTTGAGTTTTTATCTATGAGAGAGTCAGTGGAATCTCTATATAGTTGGTATGTTAAAAATAAAAAGTTGATTGATGCCGAGAAATTTCATTTTTAGCTGAAATAAAAGTGGTGAAATTTTAGTGTGTGGAATGGGGAAATAGTGAATGAAAAATGATTTAAACGCGGTTAATGATAGTTTGTTGACAGCCGAGGAGACGGCGAAAAGAAATGGCTTACGAGCCAGAAAGCCTTATGTTGCTGAAAAATTAGCTAATATTTTAGCAATGGAAGCTCGTGGTGAGATTAGTCCTATTATTCGTTTAGAGAAAAGTTATTTATGTAACTTTCAATGTACGCATTGTTCTGCTGAATATTATATGGATCGCCACTTAGATAAAGTGCTTCATGTAACAGATGATCGAAAAAAAATTGATCTTGAAAAGATTAAAGATATTTCACGAGAGGCTGATGAGCTGGGTTTAGCGCGGTTTGTAATTACTGGAGGTGAGCCTTTAGTAATGAGAGATTTGGATGAGGTGGTTGCCGCAATTGATCCAGAAAAACATTATGTGATTGTTGATACTAATGGTTGGTTTTTGGATTTAGAGAAGGCTAAGCACCTTAAGTCTATTGGCGTAGAAAAAATTCAATTGTCTTTGGATAGTTTAGTTGAAGAAGAGCATGATAATTTTCGGAATAAACCTGGTTCTTATAAAAAGGTCATGCGAGCTATTGATGCAACGATTGATGCCGGGTTAAATCTTTTGCTATCTACGGTTCTTATTAAAGGCCAGCCTAAAACCCAGGAATTTCTAGATTTATGTAAATTTGCTACTGATAAATGCGTTGGTTTATATGTGTCTTATGCAAAGCCAACGGGCTCATGTACTGATCATCCGGAGTTTGTGATTGATAAGGAAGATGCAGATATTTTAAGGGACTTAGAAAAGAAATATATGGTTTTTACACATATGACACCATCGTATGGTTCGTTTAAAGGGTGTATTACGGTTAAAGGAATTATTACAGTGACTTCAACGGGGGAAATTACACCATGTCCTTACATCGATTTTTCAATTGGTAATTTGTATGAAAATTCATTAAAAGAAATTTTAGATAGAGGAATGAGGAATCCATGGTTAGGACCGCACCGACCAGACTGTTTAATTGGTGAAGACCCCAAATTTATAAAAATCCATTCGGAAAAAACAAAAGACGCTAAGCACCTTCCTCTACCTTGGGGGCAAGGGTTTACAGATGATGATTCCTTAGTAGATTGATTTATTATTCGTATAAGAGATATCTTTAATTTAAATAAAAAACGGCACTAATTCGAATTCTTTTAAAAAACTGAGTTAGATATTTCTTGCGTGCTAAATAATTAGAATAAGCTCAAAATTAAGGGCATTAGAAACCTGTATTCAGGAAAAATAAAAATGGAATTAACAGAAAGTATGCTTTTTGACGAAAATGGGAGATGTACTCCCGCCGATTTAGAAAATAAAGTTCATTACAGCACTCGGAGGTATTTTAAGTTTATTCAGCCTGAAATTGATTACACTGCTATTTATCAGCGTTTTGATAATTATTTAGGAGTGAGTAAGTTTATAAAATTAGATGAGTTTGAAGTGCGAGCAAAGGCTATTTTAGCTAAGCTTTCTAAAGATAAGAGCTGTAGTAATATTACTAAAGGAGTTGCAGTTCCTTTTATCTTACCTCAAGAATCAATTGGGGATATTGGAAGTGTTTTTGAAGAGCGTTATCTTGTATCGCTTAAGAAATCATTTGAAGATTTTTTTCCTGATTATTCGTTTGTTAATTATTGTAATTTAAGTTTTAAAGGCGCCGTGAGCATTACTCCGAATTCAAGGCATGAAGAACTTATAGAGGCAATGCAACAAGGGGTGGTCGTAGGGTTTTATTTTCCAAATTTGCTTGAATATTCTGTTCCTGCTGCTATCGAGAAAGTATCTAAGTTGCCAGCTCAATTTTTATTAGCAGGTGGTTTTGATTCAGCTGCGGCAATTATTGGATCTCCAGATTTACTATTAAGAAAGGATGGTTACTCGCCATTACTTTGGCTTTCTGGCATGTCGAGTGATGTGAATAATGTGGAGTATCATTTTGAAGCTTATGGGTATGATTTGACAATGAATCGTAGAGCTCATTTTTCTCAAGTGGCTGAGTACTGGGCAAGTGGTTTGGTAGTTTTAGGGTAGGTAAGAATAGGGAAGAAGCAGTGCAATCAATGTAAAATAACCATTGCGTGCTGTGTTTATTTGGTAATGGAAGTTAATGAACTCGGTTGTTTTTCAAATAGATTAATGGAATCAATATAGGACTAGTATAACTAATGAAAAAAAGCTTATTTACCTCAGTAGACCATCCTTATTATATCTCTGCTCCCGATTACCGCTATTCATCAGCTGGAATACGAGCATTACATTATTTTTGTCATGCTTTAAATGAGCTGGGTCAAGAAGCTTATATTATTTGTAATATATTTAACCCCATGTTGAGAACTCCTAAGCTAACTGAAATAGTGGTAAGGAAGCATAAAGCTGAAGGGCGAATTCCGATTGTGTTATACCCCGAAGTTATTATAGGAAACCCATTGAATTTGCCTGTTGTTGCAAGGTGGATTTTAAATAAACCAGGACATTTGGGAGGGGATTTAAATTATTCAGATAATGAAATATTGTTTCATTATCAAAGAGGGCTTCTTCTGGAAGGTACTGAGGCCTCTCCTCTTTATCTTCCTACTATTGATAGAGCTATTTTTAATAATTTTAATAATCCTCTAGATTCTAGTAGAAAGGGTATTTGTTATTATGCCAATAAATATCTCCTCTCGGGTAATGAATTAACTCATCATGTAAAAAATGCAATAAGTTTATGTCATGATGTCAAATTATCCCCTAAGGAAATAGCTAAGGTTCTTAGGGAGAGTGAATTCTTGTATTGTTATGAGCCTTCAGCAATTATAAATGAAGCTCTTCTTTGTGGGTGCCCTGTTTTTATTGTACCGACGAAATATTCTTCTACTTTTAGTGAGGGTTTTTTTGGCTATAGCGGCGGCGGAGTCGCTATGGATTATTCTGAGGAGGCCTTTGCTTTTGCGCGAGAGGATGTAGGGCGGTTAGCTACAAATTATGATGGTAGTATTAAGCGGTGTTGGGCGCAAATAGAACAATATATTCATTTGACGCAACAAGCAATGTTACAGGCAATTGCAAAGGATAGTTTATTACTGACTAGTTTGTGGGAAGAAAGTGTAGTTGAAGTAATTACTACTACTAGTAATAATGTTTTAATCAAAAATAATGAGAAAATTCTTGTTGATTCTTACACTGAATGGCAGGAAAAACGAGCTTTCTTAAATAAGAAAATCGATTTTTGGAAAAAACTAACTATGGAATTTAAGCCTATTCCAGAGTTTCATTTTTTGATTGTTTTAAATCAAAACGAAGAGCTGTTATTAGCAAATACAATTGATTCTTTATCTGAGCAGATTTATTTAAATTGGCATCTTACAGTTGTCTCGGAAGAGGAAAGTCCAAATAGTATTTTTTATGAGTGTGAATTATTAACTTGGGTAAGTTTAGATTGTATTGATGACCTATATGAGAGGATTAATGGTTGTATTGGTGAAAGGGATTGTGATTGGTTTTGTTTTCTAGAGCCTGGGGCAGTTTTTGATGCACGATGTTTAACGCTACTATCTTATTATATAAATATTAATAAGAATTGGAGTTATATTTATATCGATGAAGATCAAATAGATAATAAAGGAGTAAGAAGTATCCCTTTGTTTAAGCCAGATTTTAATTTAGATTTATTAAGGTCAACGGCTTATATAGGCACATTTTGTTTTATTAAAACAGATATATTATCAAAAATAGGTGGTTTTTCTGGTTTTTCTGGCGCAGAAAATTATGATTTAGCATTTCGTGTATTGGAGGCCTCGGGAGAACAGTCTATTGGACATGTTCCAGATGTTTTGGCTCATAGACCTATTTACTCAGTAAGAGAATTTGATAGCAATATGGGATTACATGTTTTATCGATGCATTTACAGCGAAATAATATTGATGCATTTGCTGAGTTGTCTAGTGTCAAAGGGTGTTTTAATGTAATTTATAAGGTTGATTTATCAGCTAGGATTTCAATTATAATTCCAACAAAAGATCAGCAAAAACTATTGAAAGCATGTATTGATAGTATTTTGGATAAAACATCTTATTTAAATTATGAAATCATTATTATTGATAACCAAAGCATTGAGAGTGAAACTATTGAATATGTGGCTGAGCTAGCGATATCTCATCCAGATAAAATTAAAATTATTAAATATGATAATCCGTATAATTTCTCAGCTATAAATAATATTGCAGTAGAGGAAGCTAGCGGTGAATATATGGTGTTATTGAATAACGATACCATAGTTTTACAGGAAGAATGGCTACAAGGAATGTTGTCTCAGGTTCAGCGAGAAGAGGTTGGTGTTGTTGGAGTTAAACTAGTATTACCTGACAAGACCGTGCAACATGCAGGGATTATTTTGGGGATGGGAGGGGTAGCAGGTTATCCGCATGCAGGGATACCAATGGGTAGCCCTGGGTATATGAATAGAGCAGCTATATCTCAGTGTGTTTCAGCTGTGTCCGCTGCTTGCATGATGGTCAGTAAAGAACTTTATCAACAAATAGGAGGTTTAGATGCGAATACTCTTGGAGTATTATTTGGTGATATTGATTTTTGCCTCAAAGTGCAGCAATTAGGAAAAAAAGTTGTGTGGACTCCTTATGTGACTTTGATTCATCATGGGGCTGAATCGCTGAGAGACGTTAAAAAAAATAAACTATGGGAAGATCAGGCTAAAAAAGAAGTTGAATTAATGCTTGATCGGTGGATGCCAGAGTTATCTCATGATCCCGCTTACAATCAACATTTATCACTTAAGTCATCAGATTTTCAAGTTGATACATCTATAAATTTAACCTGGAATGAAGGGATTAAAAGTAAGCCAAAAGTATATGCTTTTCCATTAGATAGTTCTGGTGTTGGATACTATAGAGTTAGAGGGCCGTTAGCTGCTTTGACAAGTAATGGAGTTATTGAGAGTAGTTTGGCAGATAACTGGGATACGCTTATTTTCCCCAAGCCTATTGAAATGGAGAGAATAAATCCAGATGTTTTACTGATCCAAAACGCATTCTTAGATCATATGTTAACTCCTTGGAAGCAGTATAAAAGATTTAATAATGCTTTTATGGTCGCTGGCTTGGATGATTTAGTTTATATGTTACCAAGTGGGCACCCTAAGCAAGGGGTGTGGCCAGTCAATGTCCGGCGAAAAGTGAAAGAGTTATTTCGCTCGTCAGACCGTGTAATTGTTGCCAATGAAGCATTAGAAGCAGAGTTTAGTAGTATGGCTGATGATATTATTGTTGTGCCTAATTACCTTGAAAATTGGCGTTGGGATTCATTAAAGGGTCCTGAAAAAATAGAAAGAAAAAGGTTGCGAATTGGCTGGGCTGGCGGTACTGAACACGTAAGTGATTTACGGTTTATTTTGCCGATTGTCGAAAGTTTGAGTAAAGAAGTAGATTGGATTTTTATGGGGCTGTGTATTGATGAGTTAAAGCCTTTTGTAAAGGAAATTTATGCGGGTGTTAATTTTGAAAGTTACCCTCAACAATTGGCTAATTTAAACTTAGATTTAGCGATTGCTCCACTGATGCATAATAAATTTAATGAATGTAAGACTAATTTGCGACTACTTGAATATGGAATTATGGGTTGGCCTGTCGTTTGTACAGATATTCTGCCCTATAAAAATGCGCCTGTAACGAGAGTGGCGAATAATGTAAATGAGTGGGTTCGAGTTATTAGGGAAAAAATTAATGAGCCTAAGGCGTTAGAAAAAGAAGGTGCAGTCTTACGGCAGTGGGTAGTTGATAATTATATGCTAGATGATCATTTGGAGCAGTGGGGTGCTGCATTGCTACCTAGCTAATGTAACTATAAGAATTTAAATGCATCAGAAATGCTTTTTTAGCAAATAAATTAAAGATATATTTTTTAGGGTCGATAGCTAAGTCAGAGAACAATAATTAGTTGTTTCTAAAAAATTAAAATGAACTTTATTTTCGGTACATCTCTAGGAGAACGATCATGGCTTCAGTAATCAATACCAATGTATTATCGTTGAATTCACAACGTAATTTAAATAAATCACAAAGTGGGTTAGCTACATCACTACAACGATTATCATCAGGCTTACGTATTAACAGTGCGAAAGATGATGCGGCGGGTCTTGCGATTTCAGATCGTATGACTTCACAAATTAAGGGTTTAAATCAAGCGGGTAGGAATGCAAATGATGGTATTTCACTAGCACAAACTGCAGAAGGGGCGTTGGCACAAACAACGGATTTGTTACAACGTATGCGTGAGCTGTCGATTCAGTCGTCTAACTCAACTAACTCAGCTAGTGATAGAGCAGCATTGCAATCAGAGGTTAATCAGTTAAAACAAGAAGTAGATAGAATTAGTTCAACAACAGAATTTAATGGCTTGAAATTATTGGATGGCTCATTTACTTCGCAAAAATTTCAAGTAGGTGCTAATGCTAATCAAACGATTAATGTATCTATTGAAGGGTCGTCTACAAGCAATTTGCAAGATAATACTATTGATGCTGCAAATTCATTAGCAACAAGTGGTACAACGTCAGTACAAACAGCTGTTGGTTCAGCTTCTGTTGGTTCGCCGTCAAATGTGGCTACTGATAATGGGGTTGGAGATCAAACTTTGACAGTTAGCGGGACATTTGGAAAAGTTACTGACCTTAATATTAATGCAAATGACTCTGCTTTTGAGATAGCTGCTGCAATTACAGGGCGAGAGTCGGAGACAGGTGTTACTGCAGATGCAATTACAGAGGTGCAATTAAAAGGTGAGAAAACTGGTGGAGCTATGGCCTCAGGGACTGTTTCATTTGATGTTTTTACTGGAGATGGTGGGGATTCAGATGGCACAAGAGAAACTATATCAGCGCAAATCCCAGAGGGAGGTGATATGAGTTCCTTGGTTTCTGAAATTAATAAAAAATCAGGAACAACAGGTGTTACAGCTGAACTTACAAATGAAGGGTTTATTAAGTTAACAGAAGCTGATGGTAACGATATTGCTATTGATAACTATTCTCATAGTGATGCTACCGATGGTAGTATGGTAGTGACTGCTTATACAGTAGATAAAGATAATGGTGATGATCAGCTTCAAGCGCTAGCAACTGACACTTTAGATGCTACGGTTGCAACTAATCAAGTAGCGACTCGAGTAACAGGAAGGGTAGATCTACATTCGGCAGGAACGTATACAGTATCATCATCTGCTAATAAAAATGCGGGAAGTATCTTTGATAAAGATGCTGACATTATTAATGGTTCTGAAGCACAAAAACTTAGTGCGGTTGATGTTTCTAGTGTGGATGGAGCTCAAACTGCGATTCAAATTATTGATGCAGCATTGTCCCAAGTAAGTGGCTTCCGAGGTGACTTAGGTGCGGTACAAAATCGATTTGATGCAACTATCACTAGTTTGCAGGCAACCTCTGAAAACTTAAGTGCTGCGCGAAGTCGTATTTTAGATGCAGATTTTGCCCAAGAAACAGCAAACTTAACCAAGTCTCAAATTATGGTGCAAGCGGGTACTGCGATGTTGGCACAGGCTAACCAAGTTCCACAAGGTGTATTGAGTTTATTAGGTTAAAATAACTAACGAATAACAGGAGTTAGCTTAATAAAAGGCTAGCTCCATTTGTTATTATTAAAATAGGAGTAACGTTATGGACATTAATCCAAACATGACAAATATCACCCCTGTTGACTCAAAGCCGCAGGGGGGGGCTGTGCTACAAGAAGGGCAGAAAGCTAAGGTAGACGGGGTGATTGCTAAAGTTGAAACAGCAAAGCAAAAGGAAGCGGTTGAAGAAAAATCGACTGTCGCTGAAAAGCCAGTAAGCACTGAAGATTTGAATGCTGCGGTTGAAAAAATTAACAAACAACTTCAGGTTGATCAAAGAGGTTTGGCTTTTTCCGTTGATGAGGCGAGTGGTCGTGATGTAGTAAGTATATTAGATACTAAAAGCAAGGAAGTGATTAAGCAATACCCTACTGAAGAGGTGCTTAAATTAGCGGCTGATTTAGGTGAGCTAACTGAAGGTGGTTCGATGGAGCAAGCATTTAATATTTTTACTTCAGAAGCGTAATATTTTAAAGAAAAAAGTGATGAATTATTTATAAGGAGAGCG
>Ga0209494_1000247_pt1 | contig 23053 bp, 18 predicted proteins | sample EN1Hudseemescosm_FD_184628 | JGI IMG/M metagenome (GOLD analysis project Ga0209494, IMG submission 184628) | Methane-oxidizing microbial communities from mesocosms in the Hudson Canyon - EN1B Hudson Canyon (SPAdes) (version 2) | ecosystem: Environmental > Aquatic > Marine > Cold seeps | place... | reverse complement strand
GCCCTTCTTGTAATGCAGAAACACCCTGCGGCTTTGAGTCAACAGGGGCGATATTTGTCATGTTTGGATTAATGTCCATAACCTTACTCCTATTTTAATAACAACAAATGGAGCTAGCCTTTTATAAGCTAACTCCAGCTATAAGTTAGTTATTTTAACCTAATAAACTCAATACACCTTGTGGAACTTGATTAGCCTGAGCCAACATCGCAGTACCTGCTTGCACCATGATTTGAGACTTAGTTAGGTTTGCTGTTTCTTCTGCAAAATCCGCATCAAGAATTCGGCTTCGTGCAGCACTTAAGTTTTCAGAGGTTGCCTGCAAACTAGTAATAGTGGCATCAAATCGGTTTTGCACCGCACCCAAATCACCTCGAAAACCACTTACTTGAGACAGCGCTGAATCAATAATTTGGATTGCAGTTTGAGAGCTTTCAGCTGTACCAACATCAACAGTTGACAATTTTTTTGCCTGCGAACCCGAAACTATATTAGCCGCTACAGCAAAAATACTACCAGTAGTACCTTCAGTAGAAGAAGCAGTATAAGTACCTGACGAATGAAAATCTATCCGACCAGTTGCCCTAGTACTATCTGTAGAACTACCAGCAGCACCACTTAATGTAATACCAGCCCCAATAGTTCTATCCTTACCATCATCACCATCTGTTTGATACGATTTAACAGTCATAGTGTCCTTACCACTATCAGTATTACTTTGGGTAAAGCCTTCAATTGCTATATCCTTTCCATCCGCCTGAGTTAGCTTCACTTTACCATCTGTTGTTAACTCTGCAGTTACGCCTGTTGTTCCTGATTTTTTATTAATTTCAGAAACTAAAGCGCTATAATCCTCACTCCCACTTGCTCCTGTAACTTGCGCACTAATAGTCGCCTTAGTTCCATCAGTCGTTCCCCCAGCCCCAGTGAATATATCAAATGAAACTGTTCCCGAAGCAATCCCACTCAGTTGAGTTTCAGTTATAGCATCTGCCGTCACACCGGTTTCTGGCTCCCGACTGGTAATTTCGGCCGCTATAGTAAATGCTGAATCACCTACAGTAACGTCAATATCAGTAACTTTACCAAAGGAGCCACTAACCGTTAATGTTTGTACCGCTATTGAATTATTACCAGAAACTACCGTAGCCCCCGCTGCCGTAACAGAAGCAGTACCACTTGATACTCCAGAGTTAACTGCATCAACCCGATTATCTTGCAAATCAGTAGTAGAAGAACCCTCAATAGAGACATTAATCGTTTGGTTAGCATTCGCACCTACTTGGAACTTTTGTGAAGTAAATGAGCCATCCAATAATTTCAAACCGTTAAATTCAGTGGTTGAAGAAATACGATCTACTTCTTGTTTAAGCTGGTTGACCTCTGATTGCAATGCAGCTCTATCACCTGCCGAATTAGTCGAGTTAGATGATTGAATTGCTAACTCACGCATACGCTGTAACAAATCCGTAGTTTGTGCCAATGCCCCTTCTGCAGTTTGTGCTAATGAGATACCATCATTGGCATTTCTACCCGCTTGATTTAAACCGTTAATTTGAGAAGTCATACGATCTGAAATCGCAAGACCCGCCGCATCATCTTTCGCACTATTAATACGCAAGCCTGATGATAATCGTTGTAGTGATGTAGCTAATCCACTTTGTGATTTGCTTAAATTACGTTGTGAATTCAACGATAAAACATTGGTATTGATTACTGAAGCCATGATCGTTCTCCTAGAGATGTACCGAAAATTATGTTCATTTAACTTTTTAGAAACAACTATTTATTGTTCTCTGACTTTTGTATCGACCCAGTTGAATTAATCTTTAATTTTTAAAGAAAAAATTTCAAAGCATCACCCAGGCAACAAAGCAACGGCCCATTCATCTAAATGCTCATCAAGCATATAATTATCAACCACCCATCGCTTTAATAGCTCACCTTCTTTCACTAATTCTTTCGGCTCATTAATTTTTTCCCGAATGACTCTAATCCACTCATTAGTATTGTTTGCAACCCGTGTTACTGGTGCATCTCCATAAGGAAGAATATCCGTACAAACAACAGGCCACCCTACCATGCCATATTCCAATAAGCGCAAATTAGTCTTACATTCATTAAACTTATTATGCATTAGTGGTGCAATAGCCAAATCTAAATTTAAATTTGCCAATTGCTGTGGGTAGAGGTCAAAGTCCACTCCTAGATGATGCTCCTTTATAAAAGGCTCAAAGCCTTCTAGACACAACCCCATAAAAACCCAATCCACCTCCTTATGTAGAGCCTCCACAACAAGCCGAATAAACTCTAAATCAGCAATATGCTCGCTACCTCCAGCCCAACCAACACGCATTTTTTTCCCTTGCGTCTTTTCAGGTAAATTTAATGAATCCCACCGCCAGTTCTCTAGATAATTTGGCACAACGATAATCTCATTCGACATTTTCCTAAATTCTTCAGCCAACGCATCATTAGCAACAATCACACGATCTGAAGCTTGAAATAACTCTTTTACCTTTCTTCTAACATTCTTAGGCCACACCCCTTGCTTAGGATGATACTTAGGTAACATATAAACTAAGTCATCCAACCCACTAACCATAAAAGTATTATTAAATTTTCTATACCTTTTCCATGGCACTAAACTACCATCTAAAAAACCATTTTGACCGAACAAAACATCTGGCTTAATTCGTTCAATTTCAGTTACAGTAGGATAAACTAAACTATCAAAATCATTAGCTAAAGCACTTTCAATCACTCCCGCCGTTGTTAGTGCATTTATTGGAGCTCTCACCCTATATTGACCAACACCTTGACTATCTGGAGGGAATGCATAGATTTTGGGCCTATCTCTAAAGTCAGGGTTCCAGTAGACATTCATGCTAGTATCTGCTTGAAAGCCAGCATTTTTTAAGGATAGGTTTCTATTGTACGCTGGGTCATTAGCTAACTGCGGAAGCCATTTTTCTAACATCAGAACAGCTTCCTTCTTTCTTTGCTCAGGAGTATCACTATAAAAAACCGTTTGCCCTGATCGCATTATAACTGCGTATGGCGTATACAAGATCTTCAAGCCTAACTGCTTAATTTTTAGGCATAAATCAAACCCTCCATATGGACTAATAAACTTACTTTCCTCTATTCCCCCAACCTCTTGATACACCCTTTTGTCCATCATCATACAAAATGGAGCTACTACCGAAAAATCCTGAACCGTCATTGCTCTATTCATATACCCAGCAGCTGAAATATCATGGTCAACATGGGCATTCATAGCAAGCCCATCAACAGATTTTCCTAAAAAAACCCCTGCATGCTGAATCAATTTTGTTGACAATACAATCTTAACCCCAACAATACCAATTTCTGAGCGCTGAATGTGCCTAAGCATTTCATGCAACCAGTTTTCTTGTATAATAACTGTATTATTAGACAACAAAACAAAAATATTACCAGTAGCTTTATTGACAGCAAAGTTAGTTACCGCCGAAAAACTATAAGCCTCCGAGTATTTATAAAATCTTATTTTGCTAGAATTTAACCTTTGTATCTCATCAAAATAATCTTTAGTTTCTTTATCTTTACTTTGAACGTCAATAATAATAATTTCATACTTTAAATAACTTGTTTTTTCAAGAATACTATCAACGCAAGTTTTTAATAATGAAAGCTGATCACAGCTTGGAATTATTATTGAAACTAATGATGCTTCATTAACCGGATAAACGACTTTATACGTTTTCTCCACCCACCCACTCTCAATCGGTACATTAAAATCATTTCGCTTTAAATGATTTTTCAAAACACAACACACAGTTTTTTCATCGTAATTATCAATTATTACTTGGGGGACATGTATTAGCACCTCGGGCACATGACCAATAGAGCTATCACCCAACAAATCAAAAACTTTTAATACCAAATCATATCCATCCATTGACCCAAAGTTTGACAACCCTCCAACCCTTATTAAAACCTCACTATTAATCAAACACAAAGGCCCCACATAAGGCATTGAACGCAATAAATCTAAATTAAAGTCTGGCTTAAACTTAGGCAAACAATATTGCCCATCACTATTAATACAGTCCTCATCAAAATAAACAAACTTCCACTCCGCATGCATTTCAAGATATCGCTCACAATACTTTAAAAAACAGGGTGCAATTTGCACGCCAGCATCAATTAAAACCACCCAGTCAGGGACAAGCTCACTTACAAGTTTATTAACACATTGATTTTTCTTTTTATTATCAACTTTTCGCCAGGTTAACTCATCAACTTCATCAAACAAAATATTTGGTGAATCAAAGTCAGCAACTACTACTAATGACCAAGCTCCAGTTAACTGCGTAGCTAGGCTATCAATTGTATCTGCTAATAATCCCATTTGCTCTGGTGAAATCTGCATCACGAAATGAATCATCACTAAGGCCCCGCCTTTATCAATTCCCCCCTGTTGAATCAAGTAATTATTCTGCCCTAAAGTCTTACACTTCAGCCACTTTTTATAAAAATATTCTTCACTTATATATGATGGAGTCCACGAATCCCTCATCCAGCTTACTTCATGCATTATTTTACGATCATATTGTTCCCATGGCTTTTCTATATCTACTGAAAGCGCCTTACAAACAAAATCAGCCATCCACGAACCAGAAAAAATTTTATCTGCTGGCACAGCATAATAGGTAATAAGCCAAAATAAAATTTTCATTCGTTCAGCATTATCCGACTTAGAAATCAAATCAGCTAGCGGTGCAATTAATCGAGAATAACTGTCCTCATAAGGGAAATTTTTATCAATATGAATCAGCTCCTTATCAAAAAAAAGCGCATAATAAGCAATACTTGACATATTTCCCACTATCGCATCAACATGAGGAATTAAATATTGCGTTAAAGGTAAAGGTCTATTTTTACAATCAATAATCACATTAGGGTATTTAAAAGTAAGGTATTTTATTTCACCATTAGCGAGCGCCCTTGCACCTGGATGCTGAATTATAAGATAACAAGTATCATCAAAATCCAAATTCCCAAAATAATAATCCAAAGTTGCAAAGACTCGGGTTTCTCCATCCCCTTGACAAGGGGCAGCTAAAGGTAACAAAACAATTTTTGAAAACCTTTCTTTTAAATCTTTTAATAAATCAAAAACATCTGTGGCAATCGAAGCTGGTGGAATCATCTTCTCAAAAACAATATTTATAAATTTTTTAGTGAATGCGATCTCTTTTTCACCGAAAATCATTTCCTCAAAAATCTCATTTGAATATTCAGATAAAACTCGCCCCTTACCATAGCCAGATCTATCAATACACCAAAATTTTGGTAATGGGGCATAATGAAACCAATTCAATTCAAAATTTAAAAATATAGCATTCGGTAACGCTTCTCTTAACCAGCGTGACTCTGTGATTAAAAAAACCAGATCAGGAACAAACCCACAAAGCCGTTCAACTATAAGTTTTTGATAATAATCCGAAGCTATCTTCTCTCTCTCTAACTTCTGAAAGACACTACCCGCCTGTTGATACCCACCTCGTAAATCTTCTTGAGAAAGAGCAATAGTAATATTTTCAAAATGAATATTTGGAATTAACTTAACCGAATCAAAAGCAACCAAACGAGCATCATAGTCACTTAAAAATAACTTAAGCTGACTATGTATTTCGCCATAAGTACTCAACCATTCATGCATCTTAAAAGGCCCTTCAACTTCAAAAACAGGATCCAAAAAAAATAAAATTTTAACCACTTCAAGCCTCACTCTGTCCTAATCTATTACCAAATTTAATAATACTACTTTGAAATATTACTTACGAAATCTATCTATAATTTTTACAACTTAATAGTTACTGACTTCACCATCATACATTCCGATTAAACTTACCCCTTATACCTTAATCTCATCTCAATAAACATGACTGACTAACGGCAAAACTATCTATTGAGATGCTTCGGCACTAAATACATATCCAACTCGAGTTCACACTTTGCTCCCCCCATTCACACACCCCAAACTATTTCATAAACAATTGATTATTAAATGTTTTTTACAAAAACATATTAGCATACCTAATGTATTTACGCGTCTCTACGATTATGCTAAACAATATCAATTAACAACTATTAATAAAAACTGTAGAATGAATTTCTAACAAGAAAGACTAAGGTAAAAAATCTACAACTTAATAGAAAAACATGAATAATATTAAAAATCTAGAGCTATCCGAGAGAATAAATCAACTAGTAGCACTTACAGAATCATTAGCAAAGAAACACAATAAAATTGCTCTCTATGGATATGGAACCATAGGCAGGCTTCTTAGTCCTTATTTAGCCGATAAACTGGTAGCAATTGTCGATCAAAAGCCTGTTGAAAACTTACCCTATGACATACAGGTTAGAACGCCTGACTCATTACTTACAACTGATTGCGACTGCATCATTGTAAGCGTACTTGGCCGAGAAGAATACATTTTAAATTATCTAAAAAACGAGCTGGGCTTACAGACAAAAATTGTTACTTTTTCCTCTACTTCCCTAGAGTCAAACGTTAGAACCCCGTTACCTCAAGACGAATACAATAAGCTTTTCTCCCTTAAAGGTAATTTTTCTGGCAACCGCTGCTTCATTATAGGCAATGGCCCTTCACTCAATAAATGTGACTTGACTCTATTAAAAAATGAATACACTTTTGGTGTAAATAGTATTTTTTATAAAACTAGAGAAATGGGGTTTAAACCCACATTTTATACGGTAGAAGACAATCATGTGATTGATGACAACTTAACTGAAATAAATCAACTAGATTGCCAATATAAATTTTTCCCTTATCGCTATAAAGATCAAATATCCTCATCTGAAAATGTTTATTTCTTTAACTATGACCAGGGTTTTTTTCATCAGAGTTCAGCATACTTTTGTAGCCCACGTTTCTCTTTTAATGCCGCCAAAGAAATTTTTGCTGGTCAAACAGTTACTTACTCAAACATACAATTAGCTAGTTTTTTAGGATTCACAGAAATTTACTTGATAGGCATGGATTTTTCATATACGGTTCCAGCATCGACAGACATAATTAACAATACCTACCTATCTAATGAGGCTGATCCTAATCATTTTCACCCTGACTATTTTGGGAAAGGAAAAAAATGGCACAATCCACAACTTGACAGAGTTCTACTAAACTATATTCATGCTAAAGAAGTACTCCCGTATAAGGGAATAAAAATAATTAATGCTACTGTTGGTGGAAAGCTAGAAATATTTCAGCGAGTTAAATATGCTGATTTATTTAATTAACGTCTGTCACTAAAATTTTTATTCATCCTGCCGATAGAATCTATAAATGAAAAATCTGACCGAAACCGCTAAAATATCAATCATCATTCCTGTTTACAATATTGAACAGTACCTACATCGTTGCCTCGATAGTATTATCAATCAAACTCTAAAAGAAATTGAAATTATTATTGTTAATGACGGCTCTACAGATAAATCCTTAGCTATTATTCACTCTTATCAAAAAGAAGACCCTAGAATTATACTTATAAACCAGAAAAATTTGGGGTTAAGTGCGGCTAGAAATTCTGGAATAAAAATTTCGACTGGTAAATACCTTTCGTTTGTTGATAGCGATGACTTTATTGATCTTAATATGCTATATGCACTGTATGACAAAGCAGAAATAGAAAATGCCGATATTGTACAATTTGAATATCAGCGATTTAACGAGGAAAAAGGGGTGTTTTTTAAGTCACACCCAAAATGTGACAGTACATTTGAAAACTTATTAAGTGGGCACATACTTCGAGCAGCATGGAATAAAATATATAAAAAATCTCTTTTTATAGAAAATAATATAACATACCCTAACAATTTATTTCATGAAGATATACCAACCACTACACAACTATTTTATAAGGCAAAAAAAATAGTCCACGTATCAGAACCGTACTATTACTGGTACTATCGAAATGACTCAATTAGCGCGCAGATTAGCACAAAACATATATTAGATGTCTTTTCAGGTCAAAAAATCATTGCCCAGTTTCTAATTAAAAATGATGTTTTCGAGCGCTACCAAAGCTCTTTTCTTAATGGATTTTTTCTAGTCTGTAATAGCTTAGCAGAAAGAGTGAATCACTTTAAAATTAGCACAGTTGAAAAACAATCCTTATTACAAGAAATTTGTATTTCAATTAAACGATTTGAATACTGCAATAATGCAAGCCGAGACTGGCTAAAAAAACACAACCCTGAGCTATATGAACGAATTCACAGAAACCTATTTATGATGGAACCACTATTTGATAAATCTAAAGACCAACTTATTCATGAATTAAACCAAGCAAACCTTCGCCTATATTACCAACAACAAGGAGGCAAAAAATGGGTTAATTATGTCAATTATGATTTTAGTTGTCGTTTAAATAAATTATATGGGGGCATACTTAATTTACAAGAAAAATATAAAAAGATAGCCATATATGGCAATGGATTGGCTGGGCAAATAGTTGCACAAAGACTAGGTGAAAGTGTTGTAGTAATCGCTGACCAAGATGCTCCTGAGCAAAGCAGTCATACCACTTTAACAGCCTGCAAACCTGAAGCATTAAATCAATATGATTTTGATTGTATTATTATATGTGTTTTAGGACGTGAAGAAGGAATTAAGTATTATCTTGAAAATACTTTGGGTATCTCCAGCCATAAAATAGTTAGTTTCAATTTATATGATGATACGGCATCCAAGGTATCTGAAATAGAAAATAACAGAAATTATCAACAATTAACTTCACGCATTGAAAAAAAACAACCACTCATAGGCGCTCATCCTCTAAGCGTTCAAATACAAACCGTTTCAACTTGTAATGCGAAATGTTATTTTTGCCCCTACCCTGGGTCATGGCATGATAATAACCCTGGTCGTATGACAGATGCTCATTATAAAAAAATAATTGATGGTTTAGCACACTACAAAATTAAAAAGTTTTGCCCTTATTTGGAAAACGAACCTCTACTAGATAAAAAACTATTTACCAAACTCCAATATGCTATTGATATTTTACAACCTGAAACAGTTGAAATTGCAAGTAATTTATCCATTTTAAGTGAGTATCATCTTGACGGATTAATTAATGTGTTAGCAAAAGTCCCTCATGAATTAAGAATCAGTTTTCATGGAATAGACAAAGAAAGTTACGAAGAAGTTATGCAGCTCGATTTTGAGAAATCACTTAATAATGTAAAACGAGTTGTCGAGGCTATGCAGTATACTCCACTAAACGTTAAGATAAGGGGGTCTGGTGAGCCCAGAACAAAAGAAACAAACATAAAGCAATGGTTTGGAGAGGTTGAGTTCAGAAAATTTTGGCAAAAAGAATTACAAGGATTTACAGAACAGCCTTCAATTGATTTTTTTACTTACCATGATAGAGCCGGCCAGTCCCAATTAAAAGATAAAGGGATAGACTTTGATGTCCAAAGAGAAAGTCTAAAGGATTTTTACTGTAACAGATATGACCAATGGGTTCATTTCCTGTATACAGGGGAGCCTATTCTCTGTTGTATGGATTACAATAGAGAAACCATTTTTGATGAAAGTATTGAAAATTCAAGTGTTGAAGAAATTTTTAACTCATCAAATTTTATAAAGCTTATTAAACAAGGAACGGGGCTATGTCACAGTAGTGATGACTTTATTTGTAAACGCTGTATTTCACCCGGCGGATAAATACACCATAAACAAACGTTAATTACTAAAGGAACTATTTAAAATGTACGAACTAGAGTTTATCGACTATTTAGAAAAAAAAGTGAAATTCGGCGATATGAAAACGGACTTAAGGTGGGAGAATTTTTCCGATATTTTTATTCGTGAATGCAAAAAGGCTAGTTTAATTATAGATTGTGGCGCCGAATTTGGCTTTTATATCCATTTAGTCATTAAAAATAATCCTAACTGTCGTATTATTGCTTACGAACCTGAACCCCCTCGTTTTGAAGCATTAAAAAACTACTTTTCCTCTAATAGCCTTATTCAAATCCATCCTTATGCTGTTTCCAATGAAAATGGCGTTGTCAATATATACAAGGCTGATGGTAAATCAGCAAGTATGGATAAAAACCTGACCCAATGGGGCGCTGTCGATAACTCTGCAATTGAAGTACCCTGTCGCATTTTAGATGATATGTTAGCATCAGATATACCTGATATCATTAAAATGGATATTGAAGGAGCTGAAGTTTTTGCATTTGAGGGATTGAAACAAATACTGGCTGCAAAAAAAACCATTATTTTCCTAGAATATCATAAACAATTTGTTGAAGCCATGAAAAATGGTGGCACTAAAGAGCTATTACAAATATTAACAGATAACGATTATAATATTTACAATTGCTATGGTAAACAATGTCCAATTACTAAGGCAAGAGTAATTCTTGCTACAGAAGAACAAGCTAAAGACATAGTGTTTGATAAAGAAAAACCTTGCTTTATTTCAGATACTTCGAAACACAACAAAAGATTTTCTCACGAATACTCTTTATTTTTTAATAGTATCAACAACATTATAGATAGTAGACTAATTATCTATGGCGTGGGAAGTACAGGACAAACAGTGGCATCCTTATTGTCAGAAAAAAACATTGTGGCCATAGTTGATAAAAATAGCTCTCAATTAAATCAAAATAAATCATTACAATATAAAATATTAGCCCCCTATTCAATACCAAACCTTGACTATGATTATATTTTTATTTGCGTTCTAGGAAGAGAAGATGAGATTTCCAGTTTTCTGATAGAAGAAATTGGAGTTCCAAAAGAAAAAATTCTAGTTTTCCAATTTGCAAATGGAATCATTCCATTAGACTAACAAAGGAATAATAGGCTTGCATTTAAATACCATCAAAAAAATCCATAATGAACAATGTAGCCTAGGCGAAGGTGTTTTTTTTTCATCAAAAAATCAGCGACTTTATTGGCTGGATATTAACTTAAAAAACTTATTTATTTCTACTCTCGACAATCAGGTAACCCAATTCTATTTGCCAGAGATGGCAGGTGTCATAGTCGATGTGTATGAAGAAAAAATATTTTTAGCCAGTGAATCTGGCATTTGTTGTTTTGATACGAAAAAAGAATTTTGGACTGTCCTTTTCAAGTCGCCTTATCAACCAGAACACTATCTATATAGAGCTAATGATGGATGTAAACTTTCTGATAATTGTTTTATTTTTGGCCGGATGAAAAAAAAACCTGAAAAAGGCCAAGGTGATATTATTATTATCAACAAAGGAGTCGCAAATGTTATATACGAAGGAATTACTATTCCAAATACATTTATTCCACTGCCTGATGAAAACGCCATTTTAATTTCCGATTCACTGCAACAAAAAGTTTTTAAATTTTTTTTAAATATTGATTTTTCTATTAAATCTACTGAAGTCTGGTTAGACCTATCTGATAATGAAGCCACTCCGGATGGCGGTTGTATTAGTAATGACAAAGATATTTACCTTGCTCTCTGGGGTGGGCATGCCATATTAAAATTAAATATAACTGGCGACATAACTGGTAAAATAGAACTCCCTTTCCCCAAACCAACGAATTGCGTTCTAAATGAAGATGAATCATTACTTTATGTTACTTCTGCAACCGAAGGGTTAACTCAGAAAGAATTAGCCCAGTACCCTTTATCAGGACATACCATTGCTATACCCATTTCGCCCCCATGAGCAGAAAAAAATTAATTAGCATTATTATTCGCACCTTTAATGAGGCTCGCTATTTAGATCAATTGCTTATTGAAATTGAAAAACAACAGGTTTCTGAATATAACATCGAAGTTATTCTGGTTGATTCAGGGTCTACCGACGAGACACTTACAATTGCAGAAAAACATAATGCCCTTATTACCCATATCAATCAATCCGAATTCACCTTTGGGCGCTCATTAAATATGGGTTGTGCGCTCGCTCAAGGAGATTTTTTAGTCTTTATCAGTGGACATTGCATCCCAGTATCTGACTCATGGCTAGAAAAGCTGGTTTCACCCTTAAATAAACAATTAAGCCACTATAGTTATGGACGACAAATAGGAAAAGATAGTACAAAATTCAGTGAGTCACGTTTGTTTGAAAAATACTTCCCACCGACTTCGAGCATACCTCAAGCAGGTTCTTTTTGTAATAATGCAAACGCCGCAATAACACATTCAATCTGGAAAAAACATCATTTTGATGAAACTTTGACTGGCCTGGAGGACATGTATCTTGCACAGAAAATTTGTTCAGACAACGGCAGCATTGCTTATGTCGCGGAAGCTGGTGTGTATCACATTCACGATGAAACCTGGCGGCAGGTTCGAATTCGTTACGAAAGAGAAGCTATCGCTTTACAAAAGATCATGCCAGAGCTTCACTTCGGTGCCTTTGATCTGATGAAATGTATTTTTTCTGGAGTCATCGGTGATTTTCGTTCTGCTGCGACTAAAAAAATACTTTGCCAACAGTTTTCATCTATTGTACTGTTTCGTTTTATGCAGTTTTATGGTGTTTATAAAGGCAATCACCAACATCGTAAGTTATCGCAAGCTAGTAAAATGCGTTATTACTACCCAGCCATCTCTAATATAGAAATTACACATGAAAAAAAAAATCATTGCGCTAATGCCCCTCAAGGCAAATAGTGAACGAGTTAAAGGGAAGAATTTTAAAAATTTAGTAAACAAACCTCTGTTTAAGTGGATGCTTGATACATTAACTTCAGTCACAGAAATTGACCAAATTATTATCAATACTGATGCCAAAGAGCTTTTATTAAACGAAGGTTTAATAGAAAGCAATAAAGTACTCCTTAGAGAACGTAAAGCATCACTTTGTGGCGATTTTACCAGTATGAACCTTATTTTAGAAGATGATATAGCTCATTCAGATGCTGATATATATTTAATGACACACGTGACCAATCCTTTTCTCAGTAAAGAAACCATTAAACAAGCAATCCATACATTTACTGAGGCAGATCCACTATATGACTCCTTATTTTCTGTCAATAAACTACAAAGTCGTTTTTACCTAAGCGACGGCTCTGCAGTTAACCACGACCCAAATAACCTTATTCGCACCCAAGATCTTGCTCCTTATTACGAAGAAAATTCATGCCTTTACTTATTCAGTAAACAAAGCTTTCAAAATACACATGCTCGCATAGGGAGCAAGCCTATATTGTTTAAAACACCGGCACTTGAATCGATCGATATTGACGAGCCAGAAGATTGGCAATTAGCAGAAGCACTTGCGGTTAACTTAGATAATAAAGGTTTAATATGAAAGTTTTAGTTACCTGCCCTCCAATGTTAGGAACAAAGTCTACATTCATACCTTTATTGGAAGCATACAATATTGAAGTGTTTTGTCCTGATGTTGTACAAACTTTATCGGAAGATGAATTAATAAACCTTGTACCTCAATTTGATGGCTGGATTATTGGAGACGACCCAGCTAACTATAATGTTTTCTTAGCCGCAAGCAAAGGTCGTTTAAAAGCTGCTGTTAAATGGGGTGTAGGTATTGATAATGTAGATTTCTCTGCCTGTAAAAAATTAGATATTAGAATTGATAATACCCCTAATATGTTTGGTCAAGAAGTTGCTGATATTGCCATGGGTTATGTTACCGGTTTAGCACGAGAAACTTTTTATATCGATCGAGAAGTTAGAAATGGACATTGGCCCAAAAATAGAGGCATATCTCTTGCCAATAAAACAGTAGGCTTAATTGGTCTTGGGGATATAGGAAAAAACACCTTAGAAAGGTTATTAGCTGCCGATATGCAAGTTATTGTCTACGACCCTGCTGTGAAAGAATGTATAAATAACAATACCAGTATCGCTATCTGGCCAGATCAAGTGGAAAACTGTGACTTTTTAGTTTTCACCTGTGCTTTAAACAAAAGCAATACTCACATGCTTAATGAGCAAGTTTTAAATCAATGTAAAAATGGGGTGCGTATTGTCAATGTTTCCAGAGGTGACTTAATTGATGAAGGGGCACTTGTTTCTTCTTTATCGAGTGGTCATACACACTCCGTTGCTTTAGATGTGTTTCAACAGGAACCATTATCAAAAGCCAGCCCATTAAAAGATTACCCTCTATGTATTTTGGGCTCGCACAATGCATCAAACACTCTTGATGCCGTATTAAAAACCAATGAAATTGCAATTAATAAACTAGTGCATTTTTTAGGGTGCAGTAAATCATGAATTTCATTTTAGTCACAGGAGTTAATGGTGGAATTGGACATGCTATCTACTCAACACTCACACAAAGTGGCTATCAAGTGATAGGTTGTGACATATCCAGCAATACACGCAATATGAAATACTTTATTCAATGGGATCTTTCTGCATTATCAGACGAAAGCAATTTCAAAAAATTCAGCAAATTACTAAGTACTATTATAAAGGAACACACATTAGTTGCATTGATCAACAATGCAGCGGTACAAATTTTAGGGGGCATAAACACACTTACTATCGCTGACTTTAACAAAACGCTCGCGGTAAATATTGTAGCCCCCTTAGCTCTTACAAAAATCTGTTACCCTTACTTAAAAAATTCTCGAGGTTCTGTCATTAATATTGGAAGTATTCATTCTAAACTCACTAAACCAGAATTCATTGCCTATGCAACTAGCAAAGCCGCACTTGAAGGGTTAACAAAATCTTTAGCTGTTGATTGTGGGGATAAAATCAGAGTCAATGCTATTTTACCTGCGGCTATTGAAACACCCATGCTAAAGAGCGGGTTTGGCAATGCTCCTGATAAATTAAATGCATTAAAGTCATTTCACCCGTCAAAAAGTATTGGGAACCCTACAGAAATAGCTAAAATTATTGATTTTCTAATTTCTGACACGGGCCTTTTTGTAAATGGCGCTACATGGAATATTGATGGTGGAATTAGTCACCGCTTATACGACCCTGTTTAATTTTATTAACCATTAACTATGAACCATATTGATAATATCCTTAAAATCTGTCAATCTTCCCTATCTAAAAAAACTGTTGACATTAACCTGTCTGCATTTGATCATACAGAGGGCTACACTGGTTATCGTATCATTAAACTGCTTCAAGACTTTACTCGATTATTTTCTGGAAAAAAAAATGTATGCTATCTTGAAATAGGCGTATTCAAGGGTCTTACATTAAATTCTGTCGCCATTGAAAACCCGACAATTCCCTGCATTGGAGTAGATAATTTCTCTCAATTTGATAGAGGCAACAGTAATAAAAACTGTGTTCTCCAAACAGCTAAGGAATTGAAAAATGACAATATTTCCCTTGTAGTCAATGATTTTGAGGAATTTCTAAACGCCGGCGATGGGCTTAGAGAAAATAAGATAGGTGTTTACTTCTTTGATGGCCCACATGATTATCGCAGTCAACTTGTGGGTTTAATGCAGGCTGTACCTCATCTAGCTCAAGGGGCAATTATTGTCGTGGACGACTGTAACTATCCACATGTGCGTAAAGCAAATAAAGATTTTCTAAAAGCATTCCCTGCATTTAAACTAGTATTAGAAGTTTTGACAGATGCCCATCCACTAGTTCATTCTAAACCAATGAAAAAATATAAAGAAACTTGGTGGAATGGAATCGATGTAATCGTTCACGACCCTGATGATAGACTGGAATTAAATTTTCCAAATGATTTCGCACCCCTTAAAGACACATTTTTAGCACAACACCCTCTTGGAGGCGTAATTTGCAATGGAATTAAACCAACAGCATCTAAAATTAAACCTGTAATCTCCTCGGTTTTTTAAACATTCATTTATAATAATAAAATTATGACTTATGAAACAAAAGAAATTGATATTAATGGAATAAAACTAGATATACTTTCTGGAGTAAATGACTATAACTACTATTCACAAAGGACAGTCTTTGAAGAGAAATCTTCACTACTATATTCACTAATAAAAGAAGAAAATTTTATCAACTTTATAGACATAGGTGCAAACTATGGTTTTATTTCATTATTAATAAAATTACAAATTCCAGATATTAACTGCATCACTATTGAAGCAGACCCAAGATTAACCAATATAATAAAAAATAACTTTAACAAAAACAATGCTAATTTACCTATTATTATAAATTCCGTAGCTAGCGATGAAAACACTTCTAGTCATATTTTCAGCATAAACCCAAATAGCACGCTAGATAATAGAGTTAATATGGATAATTGGAAAAAGCTGAATATCCAATCCATTACTATTGATAAAATTATTGTTAATTACAAATTAACAGGAAAATCTTTTTTTAAAATCGATACACAAGGATATGAAATGCACATACTTAAAGGAATGGAGCATTTTTTACAAAATAATAATGACTGGTGTATAAAAATGGAGTTTGCACCAAAGTGGCTTGAGTCACAAAATTCCAACCCATTAGAATTATTAAAATATCTAGCATTACATTATGAATTTGCTGAATTTCCTGCAAGAGTACAGTTCAACACACCCTCTATTGATGAATTATTCAGATATAAAATTAATGAATCAGAGTTAAGTGATTTTTTAAACTATGTTGTCTCATTAAACCGAGATGGGTTGGGTTGGGTTGATTTGATAGTCAGGCGATAGTGAAACCTAAAGACATCCCCTTATACAAGTATCATAATAATCTAAAATAAATTAGTTACCGTATTGTACGGTTTTTCATACAATTACCTGTAGTCCCTTATTTTACAGACTTCTCTATTTTTAGCTGGTCGTTGTAAATTATTAGAAAGATGTCTGTAAGGAGGCCACCTAAAAGGTATCAAGTATTTCTTTAGGTCATCAATATAACTATTTTTTTTCAATTAACTCTGAATTTAATGAAAGAATAATTTTTACAAGTAACGCTTCAAAACATTCATCAGAAATATCATCCATTTCTCCTATATAAGGTAATTCAGTTAATGGCTCACTAAATAATAAATCTGACCTTTGAAAATATGATTTTGCAATTAAACTATTACTTTCAGTAAATGCTTCCATCAATTCTTGTCGTTTTTCAACTGTAAATTGACTATATTTCTTCTGACAAACTTGCGGATCTGAGTATCTCCTTAATAAAGACTCCAGGCTAGATAAATCCCGGCGATGCATATAATTTCGTTTGACTTTATTCAGAAGCATCAAAACATATTGACTACTAGATACATTTAACTGTTGTTTAAGACAATGAAAATTTTTTATTTTTTCTACATCTAAACTCTCATCAATATTATCTAGCAATTGTTTTAATATTGTTTTTTTTGAAAATATTTCCTCTTGATATAATAAAGGAATCACATTATTTTTTCCAAAATAGTACTCCCATAATTTCAAAAAATTAAAATAATCTAACCTATTATAATTAATTTTTACAAAATATTCAAAACTAGGTAATATATTACTTGAACTTGATTTATTAAATTGATTAAATGCAGACTCAAGCCACTTATCTTGTCTACGAAAAAATACTAATATAGTGACTTTAAAATGCTGCTTTAAAGCATCTCCTTACACACAAGTATCATAATAGTCTAAAATCAATGACTTACGTAATTGTATGTTTTTTGTACAATTGGCTGTATCCTCTTATTTTACTGACTTCTCTACTTTTAAGTGATTTCTGTAAGTCGTTGATATTTAATTAGTAAAAAGATGTGTGTAAGGAGATGGCTTTAAAGATGATAGAATTTTAATTTGCTCACCCGGCATTTTAAAAAACCATTCTGAACTTATCAATATATTTTCAGCCTTAGATCTAACGCTAGCTTCAAGTAATTCATTAATGTAATTTCCATAGCTATCCAAACAAACTTCCGGAGCAAATTTATGTAACTTCCTATCAACTGATATAGGTATCAAATGATGTGCATTTTTATATATTCCAACATTTGGATATAAAATATTATGCTCCTCCAATAATTCCCTATTCCTAAAACAACTAGACTGTATTGAGCAAGTACCTGTTTTTGTGAATCCAACATGGATAAAAATATTTTTCATGATTACATTAAATTACTGTACTTATTAATTAATAAATAAACTATTTAATATTATTAATAATAAGTCTATTCACCTGATAACCCATGATTCATATTCTATATCATGGAAATATATTACATTGCTACTATTTATATACAACAAAACTCTGAGTAAGTAAAATAACTGTTATAAGTCTGCTTTCTATCTAAAAAATCAATATGTAGCTGGCTATAATTCCACCATTTCTCTTGAAAAACATAATAAAAATCACCTTGTTTTTTTTTCACAGCCAAAGCTAACTTCTCAAGCCATGCACCTGATTCTTCCAGCTCTTTTTTATTTTCACAAAGAACCAACATACAGATTCGATTATGTATTTCTAACTCTGAAGCAGAAACATTTGGTAAAAAATATAATATATATTTTAATATTAACTTAAAAAAACTTTCGTCTTGCTTCTGTTTGAATTCCTCACTAACTTGACTATTATGGACTCGATATTCGACCAAAACTTCGCAAATATTAGAAAATTTCCAACTTGACTCAAGAGCAACCCGTAAAAATAAATCCATATCTTCAGCATAGAGATAATCATTTCTGTATTTAAAATCCAAAAAAACCTGATTACGCACCATAACACTACTATGAGAAAAGCCACAAGTTTTGAAAAACATCATATTTCTAATGAAATTATCATACTTCCTATGATGCCATATTTCGTTTTTTCTACCAAATAATTTCACCCAACTACCTACTATACCTACATTTAAATTAGAACTTAAATACTGCACTTGCATTTCTAAGCGATTAGAAATGCAAATATCATCCGCATCAGCTCTAGCAATAAGCTCTCCAGTACAGTAGGATAAGCCATTATTCAATGCATCTACAATTCCTTTATTTCTTTGATTAATACACTCAATTCGACCGTCTCTCTTTTGATAAGAATAAATAATCTCTTCAGTATTATCTGTTGAGCCATCATTGACAATAACTAAAGTAAAATTTTTATAACTTTGCGTTAAAATACTTTCAATACTTTCAGATAAAAATTCAGCACCGTTGTAGACTGGCATCAGAACTGAAACTAGGGGGGGGTTAGAAATCATAATCTAAAAATATATTCAATGAATTCTCAACAGCATCATCCATATTAAAGTAACGATATTCTGCTAACCTTCCTAAAATAATAATTTTTTCAAAATCAAACAGTAATTTTTTATAGTTTTCATACATTATTTTATTCTGCCTAGTAAATACAGGATAATAAGGAATATTATGATTAATATCATGTCGATCATAATTTCCGGGATACTCCTTAACTATCGTTGTTCCTTTCACATGTTTTTTATCTTTATCTGATAACAAATGTTTAAATTCAGTAATTCGAGTAAATTCATTCTCATTAGGATAATTCACTGTTGTGGCTGATTGAAAAAAATCACATGAATAATATTCAAAATCAAACCTCAACGAACGATAGGGAAGTTCACCTAATTGGTAATTAAAAAGCTCATCTAGCATTCCAGTGTACACAAGATACCCCGAAAACTCTTTACCATCGATGTGTATTTTTTTTTCATCAAAATCTAAATTCAATAAAGCTAATGCATCCGTACTTTTTCTGATATCAATATTCTGATGGTTTAAAATTCTACTAATAAGCTCAGTATATCCCTGTTTAGGTAATGCCTGATACCTATCATGAAAATACCGATCATCACGAGAGATTTCAACAGGTACACGAGTCATCACTTCTTTTGATATTTCTTCTGGCGTACAACCCCACTGCTTACAGGTATAGTTTAAAAAAATTTTATTATAAATAAAGTCGGCTAACTTTTGCAACTCTGGAATACTTGATTTCTTTAATTCCAGAATAGGAACTTTAGTTCCTACACCATAATTTTGCATTAATAACTTAGTTAAGCTGCTAGCTTGATCAGGAGGATAAAAAATATCCAGTGAATTCAAATTAAATGGAATAGGTGCTAATTTTCCATCAATACGCCCTAGAACCTTATGTTCGTATAGCTCCCATTCAGTAAATTGACTAAGATATTCCCATACTTTTTCACTATTAGTATGAAATAAATGCGGCCCATACTCATGAGTCCGAATACCATACTCATTTATTTTATCATAGCAATTACCGGCAATATGAGGCCTTTTATCTAATACTAGTACCTTTAAATTTAACTGACTTGCTAAACGCTCCGCCATTACAGCCCCAGAAAAACCAGCACCTATCACAATTGCATCGTAACTATGTAATGTTTTTTTCATTTTCAGATAACCCAAATAGCTGTGTCATTACATAGCCAGGGTCTTGTCTAAATTCATAAGCTAATTTGTGCCTATTATCAAAATATATCTCATTAACACTCGCTAATTCTATATATTTTATAAACAATAAAGGCATATTTTGTTTTAAAAAGAATAATGCTGCAGAAAAATAATTGTGGGCTATTCCTTTTTCAATTATTATTTTTTCAATATTAAACTTTCTCGCATTTTCTACCGCTATTAATTGATCTTGCATACATTGTATACGTCGCATTGGAAACTCTCTTGTCTGCCCACCAAAACTACCATCATGAACTCTATAGCGTCCATAGACCTCATTTATAAAATCTATACTTCCTCCTAAATATAACATATTTAAAATGTGCCAAGGATAATCTAGAATAATTTTACAACGTTCATCTATTGTACTTAATATATTTTCATGTCGACGAAACATAAATGAACTAGCATTAAAAAAACTACCATATTGAATTAAATGACTTATATTAGCTTCTTCAGGTATAGCTGATGCATTGTAAAAATCTTGACTATAATAACCTAAAATACCTCCAGTTTTAGAATCAAAAACTTCTGCTTCATGGTACGATAGATTACAGCCTAGATTAGAGTCCATGTGGCCCGCCAATGCTTTAAGTTTACCAGGCAAAGCAATATCATCCCCATCCATATAAGCAATCAATTTACCTTTCACCAAACTCAATAAGCGTTTCTGAGTTTTTGCCAACCCTAAATTAATCTCATTACGGAACAACTTAAGCTGTGAATAATCCGACTTAACCCTGTTCATTTGTAGCCAAGTGTTATCAGAAGAACAATCATCAATACAAATTACTTCATATTCAAAATCTACTTTTTGATTTAACACACTAATCAGGCAATCAATAATATACTCTTGAAGATTGTAAGCGGGTATAATTACGCTAACTTTCACATTAACTCCTTTATAAAACGTTAACTATTTTAGTATCAGCAGGGAATTAAATTTACTTATGAGCATTATTGAATGCTAACTCTTATCTCAATTCCATAACAACGACAGTTTGCATAACACCTTCTTTTTCCCGCTGCTCTTCAGCCACAGCATTAAAACCAAAACGCTGATGCATTCTAATAACAGGTTTATTAAATGCAAATACTTTTGCAATAAGCGTTTTAGCATTTAAACAACTAAAGCCATACTCAAGCGCTTCTTCTTCTAAATTCTTCCATACTTGTAATTGTATTTTTTTAGTTTCTAACTGATTAGATAAATAAAAACCCCAGCTAAGTGACGCTCCACCCAATCCAGTATAACAAATAACCCCAGATTTTCTCCCTTGAAAATAATACATAAAGCACTGTTTAGTATCATCTTTTTTTATATTTTCCCACCAACACAAATGCTCAGCATATGAAATAATATGGTCTGTAAACATAACCCGCCTAACTTTCTCTGAATTTCGCCATTCTCTAATTAGACTTAGGTCATTTTCATCGAGTTGCTTAAGCATAATAAGATTTATTTAGTGTTCGTTTGTTTATGATTAATAATATTCCCTAATAATTTTGCTCTCCCTTTTACATCAATATCTTTACGAGTTTCCACAGGGGCTAGGTCACCAGCTATTAATTCATTGATTTCATCAACCCCCGTTCTTTTCTGATTTTTATTCGATTTTGCTAATAAGTACCGCAAAGATAAACGCATTTTTTCCGCATCATTATTAACCGGCTGAGTTCCATGTAAAGTACAGTTATGCCACATCCCAACAAACCCTGCTTTGCCTGTCAAAACTAATTGATCACAACTCATTGATCGCACTCCATCATCTTGATAATTCCATTGCTTAATATTATTCTGTACTAATTTATGTGGAAATAATGTCGCACCAAATTTATGCGAATTAGGTAATATATGCAACGGTGAATCATATTCTGTCACCTCATGTAAATACACATACACTGTAATAAAGCTTGCCGGATCTAAATCTGTACTGCCTTTTGGCCAATCGATAATATCTTGATGATAATCTATACCTCTAAAATAGGTGATATCTCTATATTCTGGCTTAATATATGGGCCTAAATTAGCTACATTTACATTGGCAACTCTTTTTTCTACCCACTCAGGTAACCAGGCAAAAGGCACTCCACAGATAGCTTTTTTAATAACCACCTCATAATCCTCACCCAAAATTAATTTTATGGTTTCTTGCAATTGTTCATGTTTTTCAACAAAGTCCAATTCCGTTTCAAACGAATTTAAAAAATTTCTTTCCTTTGTCGGGTTGCTATTAAAGTGTGTCTCCTGTTTAAGGTACTCTTTTTCTGTTAAAAACAAGTCAGTACCAAAAGTCCTTTTTTTCAACATTTTCTCATACAAATGTGTTACTTGTTTTTCATCACATACCTTTCCAAATAGATGAACGCCGTGCTCTAATAAATTAGCAACGATTTTTTCTTTATCAAATTTCTTCATCTTTTATAACACCCACAACTAGGCAATTTTTTTACGGTAAAACCCCTTATATTCCAAACTTTATTATTGCTACACCATGACTAAAATACGGCTTTTATATTCAATTATTCCAAACCAAACTGAGTATCTCAACCTAGTCATAAATATGAAAGCAATCAAAAAAACTCATTAAAAATGTTTCCAACTCAAAGCAGTTCCTACCGCCGAATCTATTAAAAGTCGCCTACCTAAAACCT
>Ga0209494_1000242_pt1 | contig 23260 bp, 23 predicted proteins | sample EN1Hudseemescosm_FD_184628 | JGI IMG/M metagenome (GOLD analysis project Ga0209494, IMG submission 184628) | Methane-oxidizing microbial communities from mesocosms in the Hudson Canyon - EN1B Hudson Canyon (SPAdes) (version 2) | ecosystem: Environmental > Aquatic > Marine > Cold seeps | place... | reverse complement strand
TGGTACTGTACTCGTTATACTGGTCGATGAAACAGTCCCGTCATCATTGACAGGAAATGTACGTAAAAACTGACCCGCACTATTGACTACAAAGCCATCTTTATCAACACCAAATGCACCCGCTCGCGTATAGACCACTTCAGAACTAGTCGCTGTAGGTGATAATGCAAAAAATCCCTGTCCAGCAACAGCTAGATCGAGTGAACTATCAGTAAACTCTAAGTTACCTTGTTCAAATTGCTGAGCAACATTATTAAGTACCACACCATTACCAATCGCGGTATTACTACTACCAAATGCTGATACTGCAAATACATCCGCAAATTCAGCACGCGATTGTTTAAAACCGGTAGTACTAACATTAGCAATATTATTTGATTTTACGTTTAGATCGGCTGATGCCGCATTTAAACCACTTAACGCTGTATTAAAAGACATATCTACGCCCCTCCTAAAATTTCTTGAGCTTCACTGAATGGCACAGAACCTATGCCAGCCAAATTCATTGTTAAACCTTGATTGCCTGAACCAACCAAAATGCTTTCCACTTTGGCGACTGTTGCTGTACCAAAAGCAGTATTCTCACCAGATACCGTACCTGTCGCTTTAAACTGATACACTCCTGGTGGCATGGCTTCTCCTTTATCGCTAAAGCCATCCCAACTAAAATTGGTATAACCTGCTGCCGATCCCATTTCAAGAGTTCTAATTGGGCTTCCAGCCTCGTTATATATCTGTACTTTCAAATCACTCACTGGTTCAACGACATTAATTTGACCTTTTAACCCGTCCTCTGCAGTCATTGTGCCAATTGAAGATGGCACCAATACAGAACGACCCACCAGTGACGATCCTTGCAAGGCTTGATCAGACTGCATCGAGTTGGCAAAACCATTAAATGAGGTTTGTAAATCACCAATTCCACTTACTGTACCAAATGCTGCAATTTGACCGAGAAAGTCACCACTTTCCATTGGTTTCAATGGATCCTGATTTTTTAATTGTGTTGTCATTAAGGACATGAAATCTTCCATAGCCAATTGACCTGAGTCTCCTTCTTCAGCAACCGTATTCGTACCTTTATTCAAAAAGGCAAATGCACCTTCTGAATCTATTCCATTAATAGCCATGATTTATTCCCCTATTGGCCTAATTGCAAAGTACGTAACAATAACTGTTTAGACGTATTAGCAATCTCGACATTATTTTGATATGAACGAGAGGCTGACATCATGTTTGCCATCTCAGACATTGAATCTACATTTGAATGGAAGATATAACCCTCTTCATTCGCCAAAGGATGGCTGGGGTTATATTCTTGACGCACCGGTGCCTGACTTTCAACAATCCCTTTAACTTGCACACTTCCTTGTTTATAGCCTTGCTGTGCATCATCAAGCACTGCAGCAAAAACCGGGCTTCGTGTTCGGTATGTTTGATCAACACTACTACTTACACTATCGGCATTAGCCAAATTACTGGCAGTGGTATTTAAACGAAGCGACTGAGCACTCATTCCACTACCTGCGATATCGAATATATTAAATAGAGACATAACCGTTACTCTCCTCTAATTGCACTAAGCAATCCTTTAAAACGAGCACCCAAGAAATCAAGACTAGCCTGATACTGGACTGAGTTTTGCATGAATTGTGCCTGTTCGACTTGCTCATCGACAGTATTACCGTCGAGAGAGTCCTGCATACCTATACGAAACTGTACTGCAGGATTATTAAACTGGGCACTGGAAGGTTGAATATGATTAACGTGGGAAGTTTGCATGCCGCCTGTTGACTGACCACTTGCTGCCATTTTCATGGCTGATTGGAAGTCAATATCACGCGCTTTATAATTTGGCGTATCGGTATTAGCTAAGTTCGAAGCAAGCAGTTCTGCCCGTTGCGAACGGATCCGAAGTGCATCTGCATGAATTCCTAGGGCGGAATCAAAGTTTATCGACATGTTTTCCTCCAGCTTTAATCTTTATTTAACAAAAGACTAAGCACCAAACATGCCACAAATTATTTATATTCAATTTCAATAACTTACAGAGTTATTATTTTACTGTCAAAAAAATAGCGGCAAAAAACTGCCGTCATCAATTTAGGCTAAAAGCTATATTTTCAGACAAAAAAAAGGCATCCGAAGATGCCTTTTCATTACTTTATTATTCCTCGGTACTTGAGTCTCTAGCCTATTACGTTAAGCTTTACTGACTGTTCATTAGCCAGTTCAGAATGAATAGACGCATAATGATCTAACATTTCAGCAACAAGCTTCCTTGGCAACCATGCCTCACCATCGTGTACAACACGAACAGCTTTAACAATAAGGTGTTTCTGTTCTGGAGTAAGATAACCACGAACTTTAAAACCAGAGTTTTGTAGCATCGTAAATGTTGGAAAGTCTTCAACTAGAATGATGTTTTTTGCTGATGGGAATGTTTTACTTAAAAAGTGGCAAAAAATGTCATTATTCTCCATCTTTTGTTCACTTATAATAATATCTGGTGAATGTTGCTTTGCAAGCCGAACAGTTTCATCTACTGTTGAGGCTTGTAGAACTGTCAGCTGCAGATCTGTTTGTGCTGCTAATCGCTGCTGCACAGTTTTATCATTACTAATAAGGACAACATTAATCATGCATAAGCCCTTAATAGGGTTGCGACTAATGACCATTGCTGTTCCCAGCCTGCAAGTGGAGATTGCTTGTAGCCCGTACGCACAAACTGTTGTAAATGACCTTCAACAACCGTCAATAATAAGTTTGCAGTTTCATTAACAGGACGACCTCCTGCCTCTGTCAATGTGAGTTCTCGTTCACGTAATATTTGACGGAACTGCGTTTCTAAACGCTCAAAGAACTGATTCACTCGCTGACGAAGACGCTCCGTCTCCCCCGTGAGTGCTGTCCCTACAAGAATACTGCTTATTCCTGGATTTTTATCACTAAAACCTAATAATAGGGTGATAATCTTTTCGCATCGAGCAATCGCATTTTTTTCATTATCTAAAATCTGATTAATTAAACTAAAGATAGTGTCTTCAGCAAACTCAATCAAACCTTCAAACATGCGAGCCTTGCTAGGAAAATGGCGATAAAGAGCTGCTTCAGAAACACCGAGCCCTTTTGCTAATTGGGCAGTGGTGATTCGCTGTCCTGGATTTTGTTCTAATTCACGCGCTAAAGCTTCTAGAATTTCTTGTCGTCTAGACTGCTTCACTTCTGCTCGTGTTGATTTTTGTTGTTCGCTCATTGCCAGCCTCCTCGAATCAATGTGCCGACACCTTGATCAGTAAACATTTCTAATAACAGCGCATGTTGAACACGGCCATCGATAATATGTGCAGTGGTTACCCCGGCTTGAACGGCATCAAGTGCACAACCGATTTTAGGCAACATTCCACCATAAATTGTACCATCATCAATTAGTTCACTCACTTCCTTGGCATTTAATCCCGTTAGTAAAGTCCCTTCACTATCTAATAAACCGGCAGTATTAGTTAATAAGATTAGTTTTTCAGCTTGTAATACTTCGGCCATTTTCCCTGCAACAAGATCGGCATTGATATTATAAGACTGTCCTTCTTTACCCACACCCACAGGGGCGATAACAGGAATGAAGTCACTTTGAATCAACATATCAATCACGCTGGTATCGATACTTTTAACTTTACCGACATGACCTAAGTCAATTAATTCTGAAACATTGTTCGCCGGATCATCGCTATTACGTGAAACATGTAATTTCTCTGCACAGATTAAGCTACCATCTTTTCCTGTTAAGCCTACAGCTCGTCCGCCATGTGTATTAATTAAGTTAACAATGCTTTTGTTAACTTGACCTCCTAATACCATTTCTACTACATCCATAGTTTCGCTATCGGTAACACGCATTCCATCAATGAATTCACTTTCCTTACCCACTCGCTCAAGTAAATTACCGATTTGAGGGCCACCACCATGTACAACAATTGGGTTAATTCCTACCGCTTTTAATAAAACAACATCACGAGCGAAACTGTTTTTCAACTGCTCATCAACCATGGCATTACCGCCATACTTAATGACTAATGTTTTTCCCTTAAAACGTTGTATATACGGTAATGCCTCGGTTAATACCTGCGTAACATTATGTGTACTTTTACTATCAAAACTCATGTGTTCTCTTTTTTAAAAAAGCAATGTTAAGGTTGGTTTGATTTGCAACATTTGATGCTTAAATCGTTGCTGAATATCATGCAGCTCATCTAATGAATCGGCTTCAAATCGCAAGGTCAAACTTGGTGTTGTATTTGATGCTCTCACTAACCCCCACCCATTAGGATATTCAGCTCGCAACCCATCAATTGTAATAATTTCAGCGCCATCGAAACGCCCTTCTCCTGCCAATTGACGAATAAATTTATGACTTTCACCTTCGTTCATTTCGACTAGTATTTCAGGAGTAGCCTCTCTATTTGGGATAGCAGTAAAGACTTCAGTTGCTTGACGTTGGGCAGCGTCGTTGGCTATTAATTCTAATAAGCGTGCTGCAGCATACAGACCATCATCAAACCCATACCAACGCTCTTTAAAGAAAATATGTCCACTCATCTCACCCGCTAACAATGCTTCGTGTGTTTGCATCTCTTGTTTAATGAAGGAGTAGCCAGATCGTACCATAACCCCTTCGCCGCCTAACTTAGTAATTTCTTCTCCAAGCAAGTTGGTACATTTCACATCATACACAATTGTAGAGCCCGCGATGCGTGACAATATATCTTGAGAGAACAGTATCATCAAGCGATCTGGCCAAATGGGAGTACCATAGCCATCGACAACACCAAGCCTATCACCATCACCATCAAATGCTATCCCTAATTCCGCCCCATTTTTTTGCACAGCCTCAATTAAATCATCCATATTTTCAGGGATACTAGGGTTCGGGTGATGATTAGGGAAGTGGCCATCAACATCAGTATATAATTCAATCACTTCACAGCCTAAAGCTTTGAAAAGCATGGGAGCAACCGCGCCTGCAACACCGTTACCACAGTCAATAACAATTTTCATTGACCTTGAGAGTTTTAAGTCACCGACTATTCTTTCAATATACTCATTTTTCACATCCGCTTCAGATAGAACGCCATTTCCTTTTATTAATCTATTTTGTTGGATCCGTTGGTAAATCGCTTGCAGCTTATCTCCAGAGATGACCTGGCCAGCAATAATTGTTTTTAGGCCGTTGTATTCGCTAGGATTGTGACTTCCTGTCACGATCACACCTGAGTGTGTTTCTAGATGTTCACATGCGTAATACATCACGGGTGTTGGGACTTCACCAATATCAATAACATCACATCCACTTGCCAATATCCCTTCAATTAATGCATGACTTAAGTCAGCACTAGATAAGCGACCATCTCGTCCTACAACAAATTTACTTTCTCCTTGTTCGCTTGCTTGACTACCAATCGCACGTCCAATAAGCCTAATAACGTTTTCATCTAATTCCTGTCCAACAATCCCTCTAATATCATTCGCTTTAAATAGTGTTGGCGTAATATTGATATTCTCTTCACTCTCTTTTACGTCAAGCTCAACGGCTTCTTGTTGTTCGTTCTTTTGTATTTTCTGACTAATACTTTCAGCTGTTGCACCTCCTTTAGAGGTGGCTCTATAATGTTCTCTGCCCAAAGCCTGAATATCTTCTATAACTGGATTTAAAATACTAAATGAAACAAAATAACTAGGTTTCAACAATCCTGATTTTATATCACCTAATAGTGTTCTTAGTGTCGCAACATCACGTTTAAACAAGAAGCTTCTGACCCCTTCACGCACAAGCCACATCACTATAATAATCCCCAGAACCCCCAGAATCATCATCAATCCAGTCATTGCCGAAGATGAAGTAACACTACTCTGTGAAGGCCAATACGCCACTCGCCAATATGTATTAGGTATTTTCTGACTAAATGCGGCATCTCCTTTTTTCTTGCTTCCATCTCCCTGGCTGGCTAATACAACTCTTTTTTTAGAACCCTGCTGTAATTCCACATAACCTCGATAACCATCAGAGCCATCCAAAAATCTATTTACAACATTTGCATCCAATGTAATAAGCAACACTCCGAGGATGCTACCGTCTCTATCTGAAACTCGATGAGCGGCGAGTATATGAGCATTTTCTGTGCCTCGTTTCATTAACCCTATAGAAGCTACACCATTTGTTTTTGCTTGACGCAGGCTATTTAAAGTCGCAAATGAAATCGGAACGCATGCATTTGGATCAACATCATCTACATCGGAAGATAGTAGACATGCTTTTTTCGCGTCAGGAAAAAAAGACGTTAATACCTCTTGCTGCTTGTCAATTTCAGACTGGTCACTTCCCTTTAAGAGGGAGATTATGTGATCTGATTGTGCAATGGAAGCGATCTGATTTTCAATGTTTCTAACTTTAGATGATATAAGCGCATGAGACTGAACCGCCATCTTCTTTTGATGCTCAGCTTGTTCATCTTGATATTGCTGCTCAGCTAATTGCTGCGATCCAAAAAAACCAACTACAACAGAAAGGCAGATCACAATAAGCGTTACCGCAGCAACTGCCGTATTTCCTAATGATAATGCAAATTTAGCAACTCTTGCCATCGCCTTTCCTTAATGTCTAATTAGTGACGCCCTGTATGGCCGAAACCACCGGTACCACGTTCTGAGCTACTAAATTCTTCTACATGCTCAAAGCCAACTTGCACTACAGGTATAAATACCATTTGAGCGATACGTTCTCCCACCACAATTTCAAAAGGAGTTTGACCTCGATTCCAACAAGAAACAAAGACTTGCCCTTGGTAATCACTATCAATCAAGCCCACTAAATTACCTAATACAATACCATGTTTATGGCCAAGTCCAGAACGAGGCAATAGTACAGATGCAAGAGAAGGATCATCAATGTGGATAGCCAAACCTGTTGGTATCAATATCGTTTCACCAGGTGAAATTGTAATATTGTCATCAAGGCACGCTCGTAAATCTAAACCCGCAGAGCCACTTGTTGCATAATCTGGCAATTCAATCGTGTCGCCTAGTCGTGAATCAAGAATTTTTAATTGAATTTTTTGCATTATATTGCTCAATAATAAGTGTCATTAAATCTCGCGCCAATTGACTCTTAGAAGCCAATGGCAATGTCTGTTTGCCTTGAGCCCAAAAGACCTCTAAAGCATTGTCATCAACTGCAAACCCTTTTCCTTCACCGACAAAATTTGCAGCAATCATGTCTAAATTTTTCCGTTCTAATTTGGCTTGTGCATAGCCTATTACATCATCTGTTTCAGCAGCAAAACCGACTACAAAAGGTTTTGACTCTCGACGTACAACTGTCGAAACAATATCTACCGTAGGCACTAATTTTAACTGCAACAAATCATTGTCAGTCTTTTTTATTTTACTCTTTTCAATATGCTCAAGCTGATAATCAGCCACTGCCGCACACGCAATAAAAATATCACATCCAGCTATATTTTCTATCACCGCATCATGCATCATCTGAGCCGTTTTAACATCAACGCGATTTACTCCCGTTGGCGTTGTCAAATGTACTGGCCCAGAAACAAGCGTGACATGAGCTCCTGCTTCAACCGCAGCCTTAGCTATAGCAAAACCCATTTTCCCTGAGCTTCGATTAGCGATATATCTAACAGGATCGATAGGCTCATGTGTTGGTCCAGCAGTAATCACAATATGCTTACCTTTTAAGGCTTTTGGCACTGCTAATAAAGCTAACTCATTGACGATATCACTTGGTTCAAGCAGGCGACCTTCGCCTTCCTCCCCACACGCTTGCTCTCCACTTGCAGGCCCCAGTACTTGCACACCTCTTTTTTTCAATACTTGTAAATTATCTTGTGTAGCAGAATTTGTCCACATTTTGTTATTCATTGCGGGACAAATTGCAAGTGGGGACTCACTAGCAGAGCACAATGCAGTGAGTAAATCATCTGCTCTCCCTTGCGCTAATCTTGCAATCGAATCTGCACTTGCGGGAGCAATGAGCACCCAATCGGCCCAGCGAGCTAATGTAATATGGCCCATTGTCGACTCTTGAACAATATCTAATAAATCAACTGCGACAGGATGACCACTTAATGTTTGCATCGTTAGCGGTGTAATAAATTCACAAGCAGCCTTAGTCATCACCACGCGTACTTCGGCCCCAACATCTTGCAAACGCCTGACTAAATCTGCGGATTTATAAGCAGCAATGCTTCCCGTCACCGCTAATAAAATTTTGGCACCCGTAAGAGACGCTTTACTCACCACTTCATTTCCCCATACTAAGTTCACGTAAACTTAAACCAGACAAAGTAGTCTCTTGGCTGTCACTTAACTGTTTCAACAATACTTTAATCGCAGGATCAACTTTACTTTTAGAGACCATAATATCTGATTCTTCTGCGGTTCGTAAGCAATCTATAATTTGCTTTACTCTTATCTCAGAGCTGTCTGTTGCAGGCACGTAACGCGGCTCATCACCTGCTAATTCAACTAATAACGCGCCTTGTTCAAGCGTTACTAATAGCTCTTGTAATATATCTGCGGTCAAGGCTGTTTCTTGCTCTAAATCTTGAAAACTATATGCCGATTTTTGCTGATAAAACTGTCTGGCAATAATCACCATCAGCCACAGACCTTCTTTTTCTCGGAGACGAGGGCTCAAAACATAAGAACGCCCCCCTAAACTGACTAAATTAGGATGCTGTAAATAAAAGGCAACTTGAGATCCCGTCAATAAGATCAGCCAGCCTAAATACAGCCATATCATAAAAAAGAATAATATCGCGAAGCTCGAATAGATCGCAGTGTAGTTTGAAGATGACGCTACAAAAGAGGCAAAAACCTTACCTACAGACACCCAGAGAATACCCGCCACAATGGCACCGATTAATGCCGACTTAAGTTCAACACGTGTATTTGGTATGAACATATATAAGAATGTGAAAGCAAGGATAATCATGAAATAAGGCACTAACTTTGTCACGAAGAGCAATACAGTCCCAAAAGGCTCTATTGCTTGCATGCTTTGCACAATATCATTATTCATAACGGTAGCTGCAATCCCCATTGCTGTTACCACTAAAACGGGGCCAATCATGACCACACTTAAATAATCAGTGAACCGTCGTGCCAAACTCCGTGCACGCTTAACGCGCCACACAAAATTAAACGCATTTTCAATTTTCTGAATCAAAGCAATTATCGTATAAAACAACATGGCAACACCAAGAGAACCTAACACCCCCACTTTGACATTCTGAACAAAGCCAATAATATTCGCTGTTATTTCAGGACCTTGTGGCCCGAGAGGCTCCAAAACACCAAGAAGAAAAGGTTCGATCTGATTGTGAACGCCAAATGCTTTCAACACTGAGAAAGCAACAGCAATCAAAGGTACAAGCGATAACAGCGTTGTAAAAACGAGGCTCATCGCTCGTAAGTTCAACTCTCCCGTTGCAAGTTCTCGAACTACAATAAAGCTAACCTGCAGGCTATCTACTAGCCAGCGTAGAAGAAAATTCGATTTCTCAGGCAAGTCTTGCCAAAGCGTAAATCGAAAGAAATTTTTCACCATGATCATTAAGTCAGTCATTACGATCCTATTCCACAGGAAGGAGTATCCCTTTAAACGGGGTTATCAATATCAATAAATTGATGTTGTATATCAAATTGTTCTGCCAAGTGTTCACCCAAAGCCTTCACCCCATATCGCTCAGTGGCGTGATGACCCGCGGCAAAATAGTTAATCCCTAATTCACGAGCAAGATGAACAGTTTGCTCTGATATCTCACCACTCATAAAGGCATCTAGACCCAATTCAGCGGCTTGTTCGATATAGCCTTGTGCAGCGCCACTACACCAACCAATGGTTGTCATCGGTCGATCATGGGCTTGAATTACTAGCGGTTCTCGCCCTAATATTTGTCGAATATTATCTGCAAACTCAGGCACCGTTTTCTCTGCAGAAAAACAGCCGCATACACCAATGGCAGGTTCGCCCGTTCCAGAAATTCGTCCATCTACTTCCAAATCAAACAAGCGGGCTAATTGTGCATTATTTCCTAAAGAAGGATGGGCATCTAAAGGTAGATGATACGCAATTAAGTTCACATCATTTAGTAATAATTGCTTAAGTCTTCGTTGTTTTATGCCAATTATACGTGGATCTTCACCACGCCAAAAATAACCATGGTGAACGAGGATTGTATCTGCTCTAAGATCTAATGCAGCATCAAGCAGTTCCTGACTTGCCGTGACCCCTGATACCAGATTATGAATCTCATTTTGCCCTGCAACTTGCAACCCATTAGGGCAATAATCTTGGAACCTATTAGGCTCAAGCAAAGTCTCAAGGTAAGATAGACATTCAGTTCGGGTTATCATTACAATATTTCCGACGGCTTATAAAACTGTCACTATAACAAAACTGATGCGCTCGACTAGATTAATCGTAGTGGATTTGGAGAATAACAATGGAAGCAGTCAGCATTATCGCTCTGAGTATGGGCGCTGCATGGGCGAGTGGCATTAACCTTTATGCAACCTTATTTATGCTCGGTTATATGGGCATGTCAGGCAATATGACGCTTCCTGCCGAATTAGAAGTATTAACCGATCCTATGGTGATGACTGCAGCCGGCTTTATGTATTGTGTCGAATTCTTTGCAGACAAAATTCCAGGTGTTGATTCTGGCTGGGACACACTTCATACCTTTATTCGCATCCCCGCAGGCGCAATGCTGGCATCCAGTGCAATTGGCGATGTAACACCCGCGTTGGAACTAACAACTGCATTATTGGGAGGGACTCTAGCCGCAGGTACACATGCCACTAAAGCGGGGAGTCGATTATTAATAAACACATCACCTGAACCTGTTACTAATTGGACCGCTTCTATTAGCGAAGATCTCTTAGTTATTGGTGGCTTATGGGTAGCATTAAATCACCCTGTATTATTTGTTATTGCTCTAATTATCTTCATTTTAATCATGATTTGGCTATTGCCACGATTATGGCGATTGATTAAACATATCTTCCGAAAAGTAGGAGGCTGGCTAGGGCTTTGTGAGCCTCCTCAGCCCATTAATGAACAGCTTGGACAAGCAACGTTGAATGAAGAAGCAACAAAGACTTAATCTTTAAGACGGTAATAAACACCTTGTGGGCTACGTACCATTTCAAAAGCATCGCTATAGCCCATAATCGTTTCTGAGGCGCCTAAGAATAAGTAGCCTTTAGGATTTAAGGATAATGCCATTCTATTTAGAATGTCTGATTTACGCTCTTGAGAAAAATAGATCAAAACATTTCGACAGAAGATAATGTCAAACTTACCCAAAGCACTATAACTTGATAGTAAGTTTTGCTCTCTAAAGCTCACGCGACGCTTAATGTCATCTGCCACTTGCCAGCGCTCTCCAACAGATTTAAAGAACTGCTGCTTTCTTTCAGCTGACAAACCTCGACCTAAAATAGATTCATCATATTCAGCACGTTTTGCCTCAGCTAACATGCTTGCAGAGATATCAGTCGCCACAATTTGAGTATTATTTAAACTACTCGCTGCTACTGACTTTACATACTCACTTGCAGTAATACTGATCGTATAAGGCTCTTGCCCTGATGAGCATGCTGATGACCAAACTCGGCACTGTCGTTTACCTTCACTTTCCATTTCAGGAAATACCGTTTTCTCTAAACATTCGAAAGGATTTCGATCGCGAAACCATGATGTTTCATTTGTTGTCATTGCATCAATAACAGAATCACGTAAATGACGTGGCATATTGCGTTGTATTGCCGTCAATAATTCAGCAATCGAACCCATTTCCTCATCACGTAACAACCGTGTAAGGCGACTTGTAATCAGATACTCCTTTCCTTCGCCCAAAACGATACCGCATGCTTGCTCAAGGAACTGCTTAAACTGATCGTATTCTCTGGCTGTAATACTGCTACTCATATCAAAAGTATTTTACCGACCACCCTCGTCAGTCCTGTTCCTTAAATTTAATTTATGGCCATAGTGTGCCACTAATCTAAAAAATGTGTGAATTATGTTCGAAGTGACATTGAAGACATACTGCCCAAGAACTTATTATTTATACTAGACCTCTAACTTACTCTATTCTCTAAATTCAGAAAGAATCTAGTTCAGTAGTATAAGGACGAAGAGTTTTAGCGCTAAATACGGCAAAATAGGTACATGGTTAGAGCTTACAAGGCTCGGTAAAAACAACGTAAAACGTATAACCTTATCGTGGCGCAGTCAACTCAGCGGACGATGCATTTTTGTAGGTCAAGGTTGAATGCAAGCCTCCTCTCCCACCCTAGAAGAATTAACAAATTGGTTTCAACAAGAACATATCCTCATTGTAAAATAAACGTTATAGTTTTGAAAATAATTAAGGGTTCTTCTTGCCCTTAGCCATAAAACAATTCTAGAATCTGATAATGACAAAACAAAACATTCTAATCACTGGCTGCTCTAGTGGCATTGGACTCTGTGCAGCAACAGTTCTTCATAACCGAGGCTATAATGTTGTTGCAACGGTGAGGAAAACACAAGATGCCATTCCATTACAACAGTTAGGGATTACGACAACAGAACTCGATCTAACTGACAGTACATCAATACGACACGCTATTGATTTCACCTTGGCGCACTTCAATGGACAAGTAGATGCTTTATTCAATAATGCTGCATATGGTCAACCTGGTGCTGTAGAAGATCTAAGCCGCGATGTCTTACGTGAACAATTTGAAACCAATGTATTTGGTACTCAAGAACTCACAAACCTTGTCATTTCTCAGATGAGAAAACAAGGGCATGGCAGAATTATTTACAATAGCTCTGTTCTTGGCATTATCTCAATGGCATATCGCGGTGCATATAATGCCAGTAAATATGCCATTGAAGGTCTTGCTGACACGCTACGACAAGAATTACAAGGTTCAAATATTTATATCAGCCTTATTGAACCAGGGCCAATTATTAGCCAATTTAGAGCCAATGCTTTTGCTAAATACCAACAACATATAGATAAAAATATAAGTCATCATCAAGACGTTTATCTTGCAATGGAGCGTCGATTAACTAAACAAGGTGCGGCAGTGCCTTTTACATTACCTCCTGAAGCAGTTGTAAAGAAGCTTATTCATGCAGTTGAAAGTTCTCGCCCTAAGATTCGCTATTATGTAACTTTTCCAACCTATCTTTTTGCTACACTAAAACGAATATTGCCTCACCGTCTCTTGGATTGGATTTTAATTCAAGTATCCCGAGATGAGCACTCAACACCAGATCACAAATAGACCACAATTTATGCCATAATCAACCTAGATTAAATTTTAGGTAGTAAATTATGACCCGAATTTCTCGCGATAGCCTCCAGTGGCAATCTGCAATAAACACCTTTACAAGTATTATAATTTCTGGTTTTGTTGCTATCGCTGTTTCAGTTAGTCTGATTTTTTACCAATCAAATACACCTGTAGAACTGTCTTCAAATTTCATCCTGTTTCATGCTGCAGCTCTCTTCGTTCTTATTATTCTCGCAGCTATTTTTGCTGGTCGTACTTATATTATTTTATCTCGGCCAATGGATAATTTAGAACAAATAACCCATGCATTACCACTGCTATCATCAAAAAAATATGCTGATGCTGAACACATATTTCAATTAGTCGAAACACTTTCTAAACATCATGAAATAAACCAATTACAGTATGCATCTTTGCAATTATCAAGTGTATTGCAGAAGCTAGATGGTAATGTCCGCCAACGGTCAGAAATGATTCATGCTAAAAATAGTGAATTACAACATGAGCGAGATTTTATAAAAAATCTTGTTAATACTGCTCAGCTTATTATTATCACAATAGATAAAAACTTTGACATCACCTTATTCAATGAATATGCCGAAAAGATTACAGGGATAACAGAATCGGACATGCTCTATACAGGTGTGGGAAGGTTATTTCCAGCAGGTCACTGGACAGAAGCTACGGATCTATTTCATGAGCTATTGAATGGTGACCTTCATATTGCACAGCAAGACTCTGAGTTAATTGACTGGGACGGTAAAATAAAAGAAATTTCATGGTTACACTCCCGTATTGAGGGAGATACCAATGATGCCGTTATACTTTCTGTCGGTCTTGATATGACTGAAAAGAAAGCAGCAGAAAAACGTATTGTTTGGCTTGCTGAACATGATCCTTTAACCGATTTATGTAATCGTAGGAAATTTACCCAAGAATTTGAAAAATCCCTACAGTCTGCGATCCGGTATCAACATCACAATACGCTTTTATTTCTGGATCTAGATGAGTTTAAAGACATTAATGATACTAGTGGCCATCGTGCAGGAGATGAACTGCTAAAGTTAGTTGCAAAGACACTGAGTAAAGCGACTCGTTTTACCGATCTCGTTGCTCGTTTAGGAGGGGATGAGTTTGCAATTCTAATGCCCGAAAGCGATCCTGAAGGGGCTAATATTTTATCGAAAAAAATCATTCATGAACTATCATTAATAGATTTAAGCTACGGCAACGTCAAACACAAGGTTTCGACAAGTATTGGGATTGTTCATTTTCCTTTATCTGATGCCAATATTCATGAATTGCTCGGCTTTGCAGATCTTGCCATGTATAAGGCAAAATCTGCTGGTAAGGGAACATTCCATACCTTCTCTGCTGATGATAAAACAAAAGATGAATTAGAAACGCGGGTATTCTGGAAACATCAAATCGAAACGGCTTTATCAGATAATAATTTTATACTGAACTACCAACCTATATTAGATATTGAGACCAATATCATTACCCATTATGAAGTACTGATCCGGATGCGTGATAGTAATACTGGCGAAATTCGTATGCCAGGTAAGTTTATTGAAATTGCTGAACAAGTGGGGCTTATCCACGAAATTGACCACTACGTTCTGCAACGTGGCATGATGAAATTGGCGATGCTGCAAAAACAAGGTATTCACACTAAATTTGCTATCAACTTATCGGGCTCTGTCGTCGATGATCCACTTCTACTTCCAATGCTCAAAAGGTTGATTAAAAAATATGAAATCATACCTGAAAATCTAATCTTTGAAATCACAGAAACAGCGGCAGTATCTAATTTACAGCAAGCAAAAGCAATGATGATTGCTATTCGTAAATTAGGGTGTAGGTTTGCATTAGATGATTTTGGTGTAGGCTTTGCCTCATTCAATTATATGCGAGAACTACCTCTCGATATTATTAAAATTGATGGTATTTTTATCAAAGATCTAGACAAAAATGCTGATGACCAATTATTTGTCAAAGCCTTAGTCGATGTTGCTAAAGGCTTAGGACGAAAAACTATTGCTGAGTTTGTAGAAAACCGTGAAATTCTAGAGATTCTTAGAGGCTATGGCGTCGACTATGCTCAAGGATATTATATCGGTCGTCCCGATGATAGTATTCGTGATACTGCAGAATGGCAGCCTGACGAAGTCTAGTTCAGCTTACTTAGTCACGTCCATATAAATAGACCATATACAGAGACATCCCAACCATAATTGAGCCACCAAAAATATTACCCAATGTAACGGGAATAAGGTTTGAGACAAACCCTGATATTGTTAGGTTCTGTAATGCATCAGGTCCCAGCCCACTCACTGCAATAATTTCAGGATCAAGTGAAGCAACAAAGGCTAAGGGAATCATGAACATATTAGCGATACAATGTTCAAAACCCATTGCAACAAAAGCAGAAATAGGGAAAATAACCGCAAAAACTTTGTCCATTACAGTTCGAGATGCATAGACCATCCAACTCGCTAAACACACCAATGAGTTACAAAAGATACCGCGAACAAATGCTTCTGACGTCGATAAATCAACTTTTCCTAAGCCTATTTTCAGTGCCGTTGCACCGACCTCATGGTGTGCGCCATCAAGGTAACCTGAAACATAGACCAAATAGACGGTAATAAAAGCCCCTATTCCATTACCGATATAGACTAAGCTCCAATTTTTCAGTACACATAAGACTGTGATTTGACGCTTTGCCAAGGCCATAACGATCAAGTTATTACCCGTAAATAGTTCACCACCAGCAATCACCACAAGAATGAAACCTAGAGAGAAAGCAAGGCCTCCCAATAACTTAGCTGCGCCATAAGCTTCGGCAGGATGCGTCATTGCAACGGTGTAATACATAGCACCAAAAGAAATAAATGCACCCGCCATCATTGATAAAACAAGCAAGGGCAAGAAAGGCATGTTTGCTTTACTTACACCTAAGGTTTTAACCTTATCTGCAACTTCTGCAGGGGTAAAAGCATCAACATATTTGGCAAAATCAGACATTACTATTCACTGTGAAACGATATTAAGGGTAAGAAGTGTAACAAATTGATGCCACAAAATGCTGCGCTCAATAAAAAAGCCCTTCTGTTTCCAGAAGAGCTTCTCAAATTATTTAGCATTTATTGCTTAGACGGTAAAGCTTAAAGAATCTCCTTCAACATCAACGTTAATGGTATCTCCACCTTTAAAGTTACCTGACAATAGTTCATGTGCCAGTGGATTCTCCAACTGCTGTTGAATCACTCGTTTCAATGGTCTAGCACCATAAACCGGATCAAACCCTGCCTCGGCAATCAAATCTAGCGCAGCATCACTTACTTCTATACCAATATCTCGTTCTGTTAAGCGAGCACGTAATTGTGATAATTGAATGTCAGCAATGGCATGAATTTGCTTGCGTAATAATGGGTGAAAAACCACCACGTCATCAATACGATTAATAAACTCAGGTCTAAAATGTTGACCAACCACTTCCATCACAGCCGCTTTCATTTCATCATATTGATCTTCCCCAGATAACTCTTGAATCAGGTTTGAACCAAGATTAGAGGTCATCACAATAACGGTATTACGGAAATCAACAGTACGACCTTGACCGTCCGTCAAACGTCCATCATCCAGTACTTGTAACAAAATATTAAATACATCAGGATGTGCTTTTTCAACTTCATCCAACAAGATCACCGAATAGGGTTTTCGGCGAACAGCCTCAGTTAAATAGCCCCCTTCTTCATACCCCACATAACCTGGAGGCGCCCCCACTAAACGAGCAACTGAATGTTTTTCCATAAACTCAGACATATCAATCCGAACCATGGCATCTTCAGTGTCAAATAAGAAGGTAGCAAGTGATTTACATAACTCTGTTTTACCAACGCCTGTTGGCCCCAAAAACAAGAATGAACCATTGGGACGATTAGGATCAGATAAGCCCGCACGTGAACGTCGAATAGCATTAGCAACAGAGGTTACTGCCTCATCTTGACCAATAACGCGTTCATGTAATGCCTCATCCATTTTTAATAATTTGTCACGCTCGCCTTCTAGCATTTTAGAGACTGGAATACCTGTCCATTTAGACACAACTTCAGCGATTTCCTCTTCTCCAACTTTGTTTCGAAGTAAACTAAAGTCCTGCATTTCCGCCTGTGTTGCCATATCTAACTGCTTTTCTAGCTCAGGGATTTTGCCATATTGAAGTTCAGACATTTTTGCCAAATCTGAATTTCTATTTGCAAACTCTAAGGCCATTCTGGCTTTTTCTAGATTTTCCTTAATGTGTTGACTACCATGCAAAGCTGCTTTTTCTGACTTCCACACTTCTTCTAAATCTGTATATTCACGTGCCAGTTTTTTCATCTCAGTTTCGAGTGTTTCTAGCCGTTTTTTTGATGCATCATCAGATTCTTTTTTAAGAGCAACTCGCTCAATTTTTAATTGAATTAAACGACGTTCCATTCGATCTAAAGATTCAGGTTTAGAATCAATTTCCATCCGAATTCGACTTCCCGCCTCATCAATTAAGTCAATCGCTTTATCGGGCAGCTTACGATCAGTAATATAGCGATGTGACAAGGTTGCAGCAGCAACAATGGCGGGGTCAGTAATATCAACACCATGATGTACCTCATAGCGCTCACTTAAACCACGTAAAATCGCAATCGTATCCTCAACGGTAGGTTCACCTACTTGTATTTTCTGAAAACGACGTTCTAAGGCGGCATCTTTTTCGACATATTGACGGTATTCATCAAGTGTTGTCGCCCCAATACAATGTAGCTCTCCCCTTGCTAAGGCAGGTTTAAGCATATTACCTGCATCCATAGCACCTTCTGCTTTCCCTGCGCCTACCATGGTATGAATTTCATCAATAAATAAGATGATCTGACCTTCTTGTTTAGACAAGTCTTTTAATACCGCTTTAAGGCGCTCTTCAAACTCTCCTCGAAATTTAGCACCCGCAATTAATGCGCCCATATCCAATGATAATAAACGTTTATTTTTCATGCCTTCTGGCACTTCACCATTAATGATTCGTTGCGCTAGTCCTTCAGCAATCGCCGTTTTACCTACGCCTGGTTCACCAATTAATACGGGATTATTTTTTGTACGACGCTGTAATACTTGAATGGTTCGACGAATCTCATCATCACGTCCAATAACAGGATCTAACTTGCCCTTTTCAGCTTGCTCTGTCAGATCAATGGTATATTTTTCTAAAGCCTGACGTTGTTCTTCGGCATTCTGATCGGTCACTTTCTCGCCTCCACGTATTTTCTCAATTGTTGCTTCCAATACAGATTGTCTACCGCCTTGAGCACGTAACAAATCACCTGCTTGCTGTTTATCTTCAATAACAGCCAATACAAATAATTCACTAGAAACATATTGATCTTGACGCTTTTGAGATAATTTATCTGTTTGGTTTAAGAGGCGGTTTAAATCATTTGAAACATGAATATCACCCGAGCCACCTTCCACGAGAGAAAGCCGATTTAACTGTTCTTGCAATGCTGCCTGATAGGCTATTACATTCACATCACTTTGTGCGAGCAATGGCTTAACAGTACCTGACTGTTGTTCGATTAAAGCCAACATTAAATGTGCAGGCTCAATAAATTGGTGGTCTTTTCCCACAGCCATGCTTTGAGCAGCACCTAATGCTTCTTGAAATTTACTGGTTAATTTATCGATTTGCATAAGCGTCTATCCTCATCATTTATTCTTTCATTATTAAGCAGATGGGGAGGCTGAGAGGACAAATCAAGCCCCTAAAATTATAAAGGGATGATTTAACAGGAAATTGTACGTTGAATTCAACCAGGTCAAAGCTGAAATGAAAGTACTTGCGGACAAGCGTAATGCATATTTAAAACAAGAAGTCGCCAAAGCAGGCGGTAAAAAAGATTCCTTTGATGCCAAGATATTTGGTTCCATTCACGCTCAAGCTTCAGCAAAAATCTTAGAATAAACAGTCCTTTTCTCAGAACAGGCTTTCTTTATTTTTCTATCGCCTTCCTAATTCTTTCAAGTGTTTCTTTTATTTCATCTTTATCACTAATAAAAGATTCCGCCATGCCGAACTTAATATGACTTGGAATAAAAGCCGCTAATACTTCTTTACCTTCTCCGCCAACACCATCAATTCGTACAGGATAAATAGGCGTTTGAGTCCAAGTAGATAGTCTTACAGCGCCGCCTTTCAACTTTCTTGATGGATCGGCATCTAAATGAATCTTGCCATGAGGGAAAATAGCTAATACTTCACCCGCTTCAAGTGCCCGTAGCGCTTGTCTCAATGCCAACTCAGGTTTTCCACTACGATCAACAGGTATACAACCTGACGCTTTAAACAACCAATGTAATATCGGCCGTTCATATTGCTCTCGTGCAATTAAGAATCGTAACGGTCTGTGACAAGCCGCTATCAATATAAAAGGATCAAGCCCTGAAACATGATTCGATACCACGATGGCAGCACCTTGCTCAGGTAAAGGGATTTTTGTGTCTGGCAGGCGATGTAGATATTTACATAATAGGCGACCAAAACCATCTATCCAGTTGATGGCACGTCCTCCCCAATCAACCTCAGAGGCTTGATTCCCTAGAACGATAAGCCCATAACAAAGTAGGAGAAGAATAACGGCTATTAGCCATGCCATTCATTATTCCTCAAAATCACTAGGATCGCCTAAGCCAACACGCATTACTTCAGGTATATCATCAATAAACTCAATCACGGTTGTAGGCTCAGCCTGACCAAAACCACCGTCAATAACCAAGTCCACCTGCTTCTTTAAACGATCGACAATATCCTCAGGATCCGTCATCGGATATTCTTCATCTGGCATTATTAACGTTGAACTCATTAGCGGTTCATTGAGTTCTTCTAATAAGGCTAATGCAATTAAATTATCAGGAATACGTAAACCAATTGTTTTACGTTTGGCATGCTGTAAGCGTCGAGGTACTTCTTTTGTTGCTGGCAGTACAAAGGTATAAGCGCCTGGTGTATGTGATTTTATTGCTCGATAAACACTATTATTCACCTTAGCATATGTCGACAACTCTGAAAGATCACGACACACTAAAGTGAAGTTATGATCATCATCTAAGTCACGAATACGACGAATTCTATCCATCGCATTTTTATCACCTATATGACAACCAAGCGCATAACCTGAGTCAGTGGGATATGCGACTAAGCCACCTTTACGGATAATGTCACACGCTTGTGCGATTAAACGTTTTTGAGGATTTTCAGGGTGGATATGGAAAAACTGGCTCATTCGAGGACCTTAGTAATAAATTCAGAAACCTGAGGGATATGAAGACTTAAATCATATATCAGCATAATAATAAACGAGTACGATAATACCTTACCTATCATGCGTAACCAAAATGGAAGCGGCTTTTTAACTTTTCCTTGTGGTGAGCTTAGAGTTGCAGCTTGCCAAGTTATGCCTAAAGCAGCAATCATTTTCTGCCTGATTTCATTCGCATAACCTTGCCCTTCAAGGCTATCTCCAACCTTCATATTCTGTCCATCTGCTGTGATTAATTTAAGGCAATACCATGCTCGTGTTGCTTTGATTGCATAAATTAACAGCCACAATCCGATAAAAGGAAAATTGAGAAAAAACACGATTTCCAACGTTCTGTTGACTCATCATGTTGCTGAAGTCCTTTTATTTCTATCTTTTACGTTAGTTCCAGCTTAATTTTCTGACAGAGCGATATCAGTAGTTCAGCCTCATCGCTACTTAACCCTGTTGCACATAATGCTTTTCTTGCAACGTCATCAACGTCATCAGCTAAGGATTGACCGAGTGGCGTTAGCGCAATACATTTCTGACGTTCATCCCCAGCTTCAAATTCTCGCGTTATATATCCCAAGATTTCTAAGCGCTTTAACAATGGCGTCATTGTAGGTTTCTTCAAGCCAACCGCTTCCGCTAACTCTGTCACAGAGACTCTATCTTTCTGCAATAACGCCATCATCACAACAAACTGAGGATAGGTTAACTTCAATGGCTCTAATAGTGATCGATAGGCGTGCGTTATAACATTTGAAGTCGAGTATAGCGTGTAGCAAACTTGTTCTTGGAGTATTGGCCCCATTTTCGAAAGCTCTCTTTTAAATATCTTATTGACAAAGTATACAGAATACCCAACAATTAGCTAACGAACAATTCGCTCACTAATGAAATGTTCCCATATATTATTAATAGAAAGGATTTAACCATGACAAAATTATTCTCCATGCTTGTGCTTATGACATCTCTTACATTCTCTGGTTTTGCAATGGCTGATGAGCACGCTAAGAAAAAATCAGCTGATTACATGCCAAGCCTTATTACTGCTACACCACTTGAAGGTCGCCAACTTGCAATTACAATTGTGAGAAAAACAGTAGGCACAATCCAACGTGATGGAAAAGTTAAACATGCTGTAAGAGATGTCTATGAAAAAGATCCAATGATGCTAATGCGAGCTGTTGAGTTGGTTAATCAAGAATTCGCAATTATTGCTATTGCTAACAATTACTGGCGCTAAATAATTGTAGTTTCGTCAAGGAAGACGATGGATGGGGGTGGACTAGGAATGGTCTGCCCTTTTTTATGTCTAAAACACAGTCCAAATAGGCGTGCACGATTCTGGCAATGGCGCTAGATGACCTAGTTCAACCCACGTATTATCAGGTGTATGAAAATCTGATCCGACAGAAGCCAACAAATCAAACTGCTGCGTTAGTTTTGCTAAAACTTTAACCTCTTCTGGGTGTTGTCTGCCTGAAACCACCTCAAAGCCCACACCACCTGCATCTTTAAAGTCAGTAATCAAACGTCTGCGTTTTGTTGCGGTCATTTTGTAGCGTGCAGGGTGAGCGATTACTGCTTGGCCACCCGCTTCAGTTATCCAAGTCACGGCATCACTCAAACTTGCCCACTCGCCAGTGACATAACCTGGTTTATTTCTAACCATATAGCGTTTAAATACATCACTAATGTCTTTGGCATGACCCTGTTCAACTAAAAATTTGGCAAAGTGAAGTCGCCCTAACATGACTTCAGATGCATACTCTTTTGCGCCCTCAAGCGCTCCTGATATACCCACCTTTTCTAAGCGAGAAGCGATTTCTTGCGCGCGGCCAACACGAAAGTCACGCATAGCACTTAGGCCTTGTTGCAAAACAATATTCTCAGGATCAATATTTAAACCTACGATATGAACCGTACCTTTTGCCCATGTAACTGAAATTTCCACACCGGCTATCAACGTGAGGTCTGTTCCGTGTGCTGCCTGCTGTGCTGCCAAAATGCCTTCTGTGCCATCATGATCGGTGAGCGCTAAAACATCAACACCCTTGTCTATTGCTCGAGCAATAAGTACATGGGGATCGAGTGAGCCATCAGAGGCTGTGGAGTGAGAATGGAGATCGTAACAAGTCATAACGAGTCATAATAACCAAACTACGTTAAAATGCCTCCACTTATTTTTTAATTCTCATTTGAAACTATGAAACTATTTTTTGATTTTCTCCCTATCGCCTTATTCTTTATTGCTTATAAATTTGGTGGTGGCATCTATCATTGGGATGGGCAAGAGTACGATATTAAAGGTATTTATGTCGCCACGGCCGTCATGATCGTAGCATCAATATTACAAGTTACCATTACCTGGCTAATGACACGAAAGCTAGAAAAATCGCATCTGATAACATTAGTATTAGTCCTTGTTCTTGGTGGTGCAACACTGTGGTTACAAAATCCTAACTTCATTAAATGGAAACCAACAGCTGTTAATTGGCTGTTCGCTCTAGCCTTTATTGTCGCTCAAGTATTTAGCAATAAATCAT
>Ga0209494_1000238_pt1 | contig 23463 bp, 22 predicted proteins | sample EN1Hudseemescosm_FD_184628 | JGI IMG/M metagenome (GOLD analysis project Ga0209494, IMG submission 184628) | Methane-oxidizing microbial communities from mesocosms in the Hudson Canyon - EN1B Hudson Canyon (SPAdes) (version 2) | ecosystem: Environmental > Aquatic > Marine > Cold seeps | place... | reverse complement strand
TTTTTGTCTTGCTGGAACCCTTGTTATATCCTGAGTGTCATATGGTTGATATGAGAAAATTTATTGTAATAGCGTTGTTTGCACTGATCATTTGGCCGTTGTCCATCATACAAGCCACTGAAATCGCGTTGCCTGAAATTGGTGATAGTGCGGGCGCATTAATCTCGCCTCAACAGGAATATCAGATCGGTCTAGGCTTTTATTGGCGCTTACAACAATCTGTTGATTTAGTTGACGACCCAGAGGTAAATAGTTATTTGCAATCACTAGGTTATCGCTTGGTCACTCATAGTGATGCGCCGCATTTGCCGTTTACCTTTTTTATGGTACCTGATTCTTCAGTAAACGCCTTTGCTGCACCAGGTGGTTTTATTGGCGTTAATAGTGGTTTGATTTTAACGGCTCAACGTGAAGATGAAGTGGCTTCAGTATTAGCTCATGAAATTGCACATGTTACACAGCGTCATTTGTTACGAAGTTTTGAAAAGTCTCAGCAAATGAATATTCCCATGACAATAGCATTGATTGCTGCTGCGCTATTGGGGGCTGCTGATCCTGCAGTGGGCTCGGCTGCTATTATGGCTGTTCAGGCGGGGGGCGTTCAATCTCAATTGAATTTCACGCGAGCTAATGAGGCTGAAGCTGATAATCTAGGTATGCATACTTTAGTGAGATCAGGTTTTGATGCTTTAGCAATGCCTACCTTTTTTGAGCGACTACAATTGGCAAGTCGTTTTTATTCGGGAGATAAAATTCCTGAGTTTTTACTTACACATCCCGTGACAACCTCTCGTATTGCAGATGCTCGTGGGCGAGCAGTGAGCTATCCTTTACAGCGTAAGACGAGTGATACTTTACAGTTCTATTTAATTCGTGAGAAATTACGGGTTATGGCAACCAGTGATCATATAGGGTTAGCTAAGTATTATGAAAATGCCCTAAAAATAGGTAATAGTTTGAATGTGACTGCAATTCAGTACGGTTATAGTTTGACGCTGGCGGCGGTAGGAAACTATGCCGAAGCACGTAAAATATTAGTTAAGTTAATAGAACAAGATGATGATAGGTTGAGTTATCAGCTAGCAATGGCTGATATAGAAATTGCAGTAGGTCGGTTGTCGATTGCTTTAGATATTTATCAAGAAAATCAAAAATTATACCCTGATGATCAAGCGCTTTCACTTAAACAGGTCGATGCTTTATTGCAGGCTAATTTGCCCCAAGAGGCAGAAAAATTATTGCTTAGACAATTAGAATTAGGGACGCCTTCATTGCAGTTATATAAGCTTTTAGCTAAGGCTGAAGGTGAAATGGGTAAGAAAAGTCAGGCTCATAGTTGGTTAGCAGAGTATTATTATGGTTCAGGACGCTTAAACCAAGCCGCGGATCAGTTGCGAATTGCAGCCGATTTTGCAAAAGGTGATGAGTATCAATTGGCAAAAATAAGCTCTCGATTACGTGAAATTGAAATCACATTGGCACAGATGGAAGAATTGTAATGACCGATAATACAGTGCAACAACGTAGAGCTATTCTAAAAGGTATGATTTCAGCATCAACTCTGGCACTGGTAGCCACTAGTGGATTATTATTGCCACAAAAGTTATTAGCTCATTGGCCAATGGATGCATTTAATGCAGAGACTGTTGAAGATGCCTTGTTAGCCCTATTAGGCGAAGCCGAAATCGCTGATGATTCAGCATTAAATTTTAAAGTGGGCTCTCCTCCTAGTTATGCAATTAATGGAGCATCAGTTCCCATTCAGATCGAAAGTAGTTTGAAAAATATTGAGCGGGTTGCTGTTTTAGTAGAAAAAAATCCTTTTCCTTTGGCAATGAGTTTAGAGCCTTCTCCAGCAGTGAAGTTACCGTTTAAAAGTATGATTAAAATTCGTGAAGATTCACAGGTGATCGCTATTATCCGAGCGGAAGGAAAGCTCTACAAAACATCTCGATTTGTTGAAGTTGATATTGGAGGATGCGGCTAATGGGCTTGCCTAGAAAAGATCGTATTCGTGCGAAATTAAAATCAGAAGATACGACGGTTCGAGTATTATTATTTCACCCGATGCACACTGGGCGGGCAGAAAGCGCTGAAGGAGTACTAATTCCAGCTGAGTTTATTCAGGACATTCGTTGCTGGCGGAATGATGATGAAGTACTTACGATTAAATGTGGTACCGCAACGGCAAAGAACCCATACTTTTCTTTCCAATTAGTGGGGGGGGAACAGGGTGATAAAATCACACTACGTTGGGTAGATAATATAGGTGCTAAAGGTACCGTTGAAACGGTTGTTAAATGAGTCTAAGAGTTAAAGTAAATTTATTTTTTGTCACGCTTTTAATGGTGTCATTATTAGTAAGTATGGGCGTATTGATTTCAAATGCTCGCCATTCTGTAAAAGCAGATATGGAAGAAACAATGAGTGCTGCCGCACAGTTGATCACTGTTTCATTATCGGGAGGGAAAGCACTCGATAGGGAAGGGGGAATGTACCAACATCTTCACGATCTTGTCACGGCATTAAGTGAGATTAGAAGCTTACATATTTTGTTATTTGATGATGATGGATTGCTTTTCGAAGGTGAACCTAAGGAGGGTAAAAATACATCGCCCCCCAAATGGTTTGTTGATATTTTATTGCCTAAGGTTACGCCATTATCTAAACGTTTTGGTCAGGGTGGACATATGGTGATTTATGCTGCTCCATTACAAGAAATTAATGAACGTTGGTTAGATATTAGAAGCATCTTGGCCTTAAGTTTGGCAATATTTATATTGGTGGGGGCAACGCTTTATTGGGTACTGGGTTGGTTGCTGAAACCTCTAGAGAGATTACTAGAAGCCTTATCTGGGTTCGAACGAGGTGATCTACACTTACGATTACCTCGATTTTCAATGACTGAAATGGATAAAATTAGTCAGTCGTTTAATCGAATGGGGCAGACACTCGAACAAAGTATTGAAGAAAACCGTCGTTTAGCAGTATTGGTTCAACAATCTGGGGATGCTATTTTATCTTTGGACCATGCTGGGCATATTTTGTTATGTAATCCTGCAGCAGAAAAGTTACTTAATCATCAAAGTACATCTTTACTAGGTAATGAGTTATCTGCCATTGGTTTTACAGAAAATATACAGCAGATTAAAGATATCCTAGAAAATTGTAAAACGGTCGAAAATTTAGAAACATGCCTGCCTAGGGCTAATGGTGGAACACGTTCTATCCTATTATCTACTGTGCCTTTACTGGATGTAGAAAATGTTGTGCGAGGCGTAATTTGTACACTGAGAGATATTACTGAGCATAAGCAGATGGAAGCCGCGGAAAACCAATTACGAGAAACGCGCCTGTTAGCTCAACATATGGCAGACGCACAAGAAGGTGAACGGAGACATTTGGCTCGTGAGTTACATGATGAATTAGGTCAATGTTTAACAGCTATTAAGACAGATGCTGTATTAATACGTAATAGAACAGAAGAAACCGAGCCAAAAGTATTTACCAGTGCTCAGGCTATTATTGATGTGGCGAGTCATATTTATGATGTTGTACATAATATGATTACGCGTTTACGCCCTAGTCCATTAGATGATCTAGGTTTGATTCCAACATTAGAAGAAAGTATTTCTGCTTGGCAGCAAAGGCAAGAAGATATTAATTTTAAGTTATCTCTTTCAGGTGAATTGAATCACTTAAGCGAAGCCATGAATATGACGATATTTAGGATTGTGCAAGAGTCTATAACAAATGCTGTTCGCCATGCTGACGCGAGTGAAATAGCCATTACAGTTAAGAATGATAAGGAACAGTTGATCATCGATATACTAGATGATGGTAAAGGAATGGAAGTTCAAGATTTCCACTCTGATGTTGATTTTGGCTTGCTTGGAATGAGAGAGCGAGCACATAGCCTAGGTGGACAATTTAAATTAACAAGTGCATTGGGTGAAGGTCTTGCTATTCACATTACACTTCCATTAGAAAAGAATGAAACATTATGAGTATTAATCAAATAAAAATATTGCTGGTGGATGACCATGCACTAGTACGTGCTGGCTTTAAACGCTTATTAGAGGATGGTGATAAGTTTACTGTCATCGCAGAGGCAGAAAGTGGCGAGCAGGCAGTGCAAGATTATATAAAATATAAACCAGATGTGGTTGTAATGGATATTTCAATGCCAGGTATCGGTGGTATTGGTGCTATCGAGCGAATTATTGCACGAGATCCAGAAGCTCGCATTTTAGTCTTAAGTGTTCATGAAGATGGCGTGTTTACAACACGGGCATTACAGGCGGGTGCGAAAGGCTTTATTCCTAAACGTAGTGCTCCAGAAGAAATGATCAAGGCCGTAGAGCAAGTATCACTAGGCAAAATGTGCATTGATCCCGCTATTGCACAACAACTTGCCATGCAAAAGCTAACAGGATCTGACAATATTATTGATGTTTTAAGTCAACGTGAATTTGAAGTATTTCGTTTATTAGCTGAAGGTAAAACGGTTAATGAAATTGCTGTGATATTGAGCTTAAGTCCTAAGACAGTAGGGACTCACCATACGAATATTAAACAAAAACTAGACGTGTCAAATTCAGCTGAACTTGCTAGATTAGCGATTAGAAGTGGCATCTTAGATGCATAAAAGTTACTAAGGAAAATCCTGAGTGAAGTCGAGTTTTTTCCTCTAACCACTTTAGAATTGGCAGGGTATAGTGTCATTCAACGTTAGCGGAAAGGCCCGCCAACTTATTATTAACTTTAGGAGTGATTACTATGTGGACTACACCAGAATATTCAGATATGCGTTTCGGCTTTGAAGTAACAATGTACATTTGCAATCGTTAAGATTCAAAGTTAAAAAGCAATATTTTAAAAAGCCCTGATACTGAAAAGTATCAGGGCTTTTTTTTGAGGAAAATCCTGAGTGATGTTGAGATATTTCCTGTAACCACTCTGGGTTTGTCAGCGTATGATGTAACTCAAGGTTAGCGGAAAAGCCCGACTAACATTTTATAACTTTAGGAGTAATTACTATGTGGACTACACCAGAATATTCAGATATGCGTTTCGGTTTTGAAGTAACAATGTACATCTGCAATCGTTAAGATTCAAAACTAAAACACGTTTTTAAAAAGCCCTGATACTGAAAAAGTATCGGGGCTTTTTTTTGCCTAATATTTATGAACTTATAAATAAGGAAAATCCTTAGTGGTACGGCGGTTAATCCTGACGTAAGCACTACCAGTGAGGTGTAACATAGCGTCCACTGTTTGGAATTCTCCAGACAGTTTTATTATTATAAAAATTATAAGAGAGAAAATATTATGTGGACTACACCAGAATACTCAGATATGCGTTTCGGTTTTGAAGTAACAATGTACATCTGTAACCGTTAATATCTGTTTTTGATGTATGCTCGGAGCTCAAGTTTACTTGGGTTCCGAGCATTTCTTCATCGTTAAATCAGATAGATTTGAATATCAGAGTTATCTGATTTGCTTGTGACTCAACGGAATTAATTATTTTATGTATATACATGTTTTAGGCTCAGGTGCTGGTGGTGGTTTTCCTCAGTGGAATTGTAACTGTGTGAATTGTAAGGGCGTGCGAGATGGCTCTGTAAAAGCGACACCACGTACACAATCTTCAATTGCTGTTAGTGCGAATGGTGAAGATTGGATCTTATTTAATACCTCTCCTGATATTAAGAAACAAATGGATGATTTCCCTGCTATGCAGCCGGGAAGAAAAGTGCGAGATACGGCTATTGCCGCGATTGTCATTGTTGATGCTCAAATTGATCATTCAACCGGTATTTTAATGCTGCGTGAACATATTGAACCTTGGGATGTATATTGTACTGAAGCCGTTCATGAAGATCTGACCAACGGTTTCCCAGTATTTAATATTCTGGAGCACTTCCGTGGTGTAAATTGGCATGAAGTGAAAACAGATGAATCAACATTCACTATTCCAAAAGCAGAAGGTTTAGTTTTCACTGCAGTTCCACTTAAGAGTGAAGCGCCTCCATATTCTCCACACCGCCATAATACGGTACCGGGTGATAATGTCGGTATTAGAGTCGAAGATACTCGGACAGGAAAAGTATTCTTTTATGCGCCAGGTCTAGGTGTCGTAGAAGAGCATGTAGTTGATTATATGACAAACTCAGATCTTGTCTTTGTAGATGGCACGGTTTGGACAGATGATGAAATGTCACATGAAGGTATTAGTGACAAGCGCGCTCAAGAAATGGGCCACTTAGATCAGTCTAGTAAAGGCGGCATCATGGATATTTTAAATGCCATGGAACGCCCCAGAAAAGTATTAATTCATATTAATAATACGAATCCAATTTTGAATGAAGAATCGCCACAACGTCAGGCACTGAATGAAGCAGGTATTGAAGTGTCGTACGATGGAATGGACATCAAACTATAAATTAATGGTCTTTTTATCCAATGTATGCGTTGGATAGTTTGCTACGATTCTCATGTACTAAAGTACACTGCGAGTCTCACAAAATATCCGCCTTGATCTTGAATAAAAATCCTCATTAATTACAGGTTATGTAAACAAATACAAAGGAAATATTATGTCAGAAGAATTAACGCCTTGGACACACGAAGAGTTTGAAGCTCAATTACGTTCTAAATCAAATCTATACCATTTTAATCATCCATTTCATGTGTTGATGCACAGCGGTAAAATGGATAAAAAGCAAGTACAAGGTTGGGTTGCAAACCGTTTTTATTATCAAACAGCAATTCCAATTAAAGATGCAGCGATTATGTCAAACTGTACTGACCGTGAAGTGCGTAAACATTGGGTACAGCGAATCTTGGATCATGATGGTCATGAAGGTCATGGTGATGAACCTGCAGATATTGGTGGTATTGAAGCGTGGTTACAATTGGGTGAAGCTGTAGGCTTGACACGTGAAGAACTTTTGTCTGAAGAGCATGTTCTCCCTGCCGTACGTTTTGCTATTGATGCCTATATTAACTTTGCAAGACAACGCCCTTGGCAAGAAGCGGCTAGTTCGTCATTAACAGAGTTATTTGCACCTACTATTCATAAGCATCGCATTGACCACTGGCCAGAACATTACCCATGGATTGAGCCTCAAGGTTATAACTACTTTAAAAAACGTTTACATGAAGCACCACGTGATGTATTGAATGGTTTACAAATCACAATGGATTACTACAAAACACGTGCTGAACAAGAGCGTATGTTAGGAATTTTACAGTTCAAACTAGATGTACTTTGGACTATGTGTGATGCAATGTGGATGGCGTATGTAGAAAATCGTCCTCCTTATCATATGGATGTATAATTAGTTATTCTTCAATAGATATGACAGGTGCTTCGTGTACACAAAGCACCTGTGTTGATCTTGAAAATAAGTAATAATAATTAGAGTATTAATTATGAGTGAAGCAATATTTAAAGCCGACAGTGTGCCCGTTTTGGCACAAGGCTACCGCTTTCAGTGGGAACCAGCACAAGATTGTTTTGTGTTGTTATACCCTGAAGGTATGGTGAAATTGAACCCAACTGCAGGTGAAATCCTGAAGCGGGTTAACGATAAAAAACAAACCGTAGCAGAAGTTATCGCCGAATTAAAAGAAGCCTTTAATGGTGCCGATTTGGATGATGATGTTTACCGGTTCTTGGAGGAAGCACATGGAAACAGCTGGATCAGAGCAGAATAAAGCCCCCGGTAGCACTGGCGGTGCTACTGGAATGAATGTACGCGATCAAATAAAACAACCTTTATGGTTGTTGGCAGAGTTAACCTATTCTTGCCCTCTACAATGTCCATATTGCTCAAACCCAATGGATTTTGCTAAGGTTAAGAAAGAATTAACGACAGAAGAATGGATCAGCGTTTTTAAACAAGCGCGTGAAATGGGTGCCACACAACTTGGTTTCTCGGGTGGTGAACCAATGACTCGCCCAGACTTGGTCGAGTTAATTCGTGAAGCACGTAAATTAGGTTTTTATACAAATCTTATTACATCAGGTGTTGGTCTTGATGCTGCTAAAGTGGCAGAGTTTAAAGAAGCAGGTTTGGATCATATTCAAGTGAGTTTCCAAGCAAGTTCTGAAGAATTGAATAATCTGATTGCAGGAACCGATGCGTTTAAACATAAAATTGAGATGGCTAAAGCGGTTAAGGCGAATGGTTATCCAATGGTTTTATGTTTTGTTACACATCGACAAAACATTGACCAAATTGATGAGATTTTAGATTTATGTGTTGAGTTAGAGGCTGATTATGTTGAATTAGCAACGACACAATATTACGGTTGGGCTATGCATAACCGTGATCAACTCATGCCAATGAAAGAGCAATTAGTACGTGCAGAAGCGATAGCAAATCAATATCAAGAAGACTTGCAAGGTAAGATGAAAGTCTACTATGTTGTGCCTGATTATTATGAAGAGCGTCCTAAAGCCTGTATGAATGGTTGGGGAAATATCTTCTTAACGGTTACACCAGATGGTACAGCCTTACCATGTCATGCAGCACGTGATTTACCAGGTATGACACTACCTAATGTTAAAGACATGAGTATTGATGAAATCTGGAATGGTTCAGATGACTTTAATAAATTCCGTGGCTTTGATTGGATGACGGAGCCTTGTCGTTCTTGTGATGAAAAAGAAAAAGACTTTGGTGGCTGTCGTTGTCAGGCATTCATGCTGACGGGTGATGCAGCTAATGCTGATCCTGTTTGTAGTAAATCTCCACATCATCATTTGATTGAGGAAGCCGTTGCAGCAGGTATCGCTGAAGCAGCTAAACCTGTGATAGACCAAAAACCTTTAGTTTTCCGTAATCCTAAAAACTCTAAAAAGATCAGTGGATTATAAGAGCTGGTGGCACGTAATTTAGCAATTAAAACAGAGGGTCTGACTAAGAAATTTGGTCAGACCCTTGCTGTTAATAAGCTCGACTTAGAAATTGAAGCAGGCCAGTTCTATGGTTTGCTTGGTCCTAATGGTGCAGGTAAAAGCACAACGATTCATATGTTGACGACGATGACCGCTGCCACATCTGGTGAGGCGTGGATAGCGGGTCAACAAGTATCTGCAGATCCTGTCGCTATTCGGCGTACAGTAGGTTTGGTCTTTCAAGATTCGGCACTCGATCGCACTATGTCGATTGATGAAAACCTACAATTTGCAGCAGCGATGTATAACCTTGCTCCAGACGTAGCTAATAAACGTATCGATGAATTATTATCGGTATTTGGTTTACAAGATAAGCGCAAACGTAAATTAGTTTCATTATCAGGTGGTCAACGCCGTGCAGTTGATATTGCACGAGGTGTATTACATAAACCCAAAGTACTATTTCTTGATGAACCAACCATTGGCTTAGACTTGCCCAATCGACGTTCTATATGGCGCTTTGTAGAACAATTACGCCGTGACGAAGGTATGACCGTGTTTTTAACGACTCATTACTTAGAAGAGGCAGCCGCCTGTGATCATGTTGATTTTTTTCAACAAGGACAATTGCAACGTGGTGGAAAACCTCAACAGCTAATGCAACAATTAGCTGCCTATATTCTCGAAGTAAATACACCCAATCCAGAAAATGTTATCGCTCAATTAACGCCGATCTTTGGTTCGCCTATTCGAGAAGATGAAGACTTAAGTTTCAAGATTTCTGCTGATGATGTCGACTTTCACCAATTGCAACAAACATTGGGTGATTCGATTGCATCAATGCAATGGCGTAAGCCTAATTTAAATGATATTTATTTATGGACTTTTTGCAGCCCTGAACAAGGAAAAATAGCATGAGTTGGCGCCCCGTTAAGGCCGTTGTTGGTCGTGAAATGAGTAAGTTATTTCGTCAACGTGCTCGTTTAATCAGCTCAATGGTACGTCCTATGATCTGGTTATTAGTAATCGGTTCGGGTGTTGGCAGTATGTTGCAAGGGTCTCAACAGGATGGTTACCTGACATTTTTAGTGCCAGGAATTTTAGCCATGACCTTATTATTTGCAGCTTTATTATCTGCATTAACATTGGTCTATGATAAAGAGTTTGGGGTCATGCGAATGATGATGATTGCGCCGATAGCCCATTATTGGATTGTACTTTCCAAGTTAATAGCAGCAACGCTTACCGCTATGGTTCAAGCACTATTATTATTAATCCTTTTATTAGTAATGGGATTGATCAGTGTGAAAATTGCTTTAGCTTTATTACTGCCAGCAGTGTTAACAGCAATATGTTGTGCCGCAATTGGTGGATTAATTGCTGTTTGGTCAAAGAGTATTGATAACTTTGCTGTCATTATGAACTTCTTCATTTTCCCCGTATTTTTCCTTAGCGGTGCTTTATATCCCGTTAATCAATTGCCTGAATACCTACACTACATTGTCGTCATTAATCCATTCAGCTATGGGGTAGACCTGTTGAAACATGCTGTACCTAATGTGGCGACAGACTTCTCTATAATGACTGATATTACTGTATTAATCGGCTTTTCTGTTGCTGCTATTTTTATTGCTTGTTGGCAGTTTTCACGAGAGTCAGTACATGCGCCACTGTTTCAACGCATGAGTAAATAAACTAGAAGTTCGTTCCTCTTCTTTATTAGAATCGTTTAATGACAGCTGCCTAAGCCTTTCTTTTCAAGGTAACACTGATGATATTCTTCAGCCGGATAAAAAAAGCAAGCTTGAGTAATCTCTGTGGCAATTGGATTTTGATACTGACCTTGATTCTCTAACTGCTGTTTAGATGAGGTGGCAGTATTTTTTTGTTCATCATCATGGTAAAAAATAGCACTTCGGTATTGTGTGCCAATATCAGGACCTTGACGGTTTAACGTCGTTGGATTGTGCATCCGCCAAAAATGTTCCAGTAATGCAGCATAGCTGATGATACTGTCATCAAATGTTATTTCTATCGCTTCTGCATGGCCGGTTGCTCCGGTACAGACTGATTTATACGTTGGGTCTTCGCTTGTGCCAGCTGTATAGCCAACACGGGTTGAGACTATGCCAGTAATTTTTCTAAACTGTACTTCAATGCCCCAAAAACACCCCGCAGCAAATGTTGCAATAGCCATGATTTAATCTCGCTTATAGATTGATGTGTCCATGATACAATATCGAGCGATAATTACCCTGCGTATAAATAGATTTAGAGATAAAAATGAGCGAAGTAGAAGCAAGTACAATAAAACCAAGTAACTTTATCCGAAATATCATTAATGAGGATAATGAATCTGGTAAACATGGAGGTCGGGTACATACTCGATTCCCTCCAGAGCCTAATGGTTACTTACATATTGGTCATGCTAAATCTATTTGTTTGAACTTTGGTTTAGCAAATGATTATGACGGTTTATGTAATTTACGTTTTGATGATACTAACCCACAAAAAGAAAATGAAGAATTTGTTCATGCTATTGAAGAAGATGTGCGTTGGTTAGGCTTTGATTGGCAAGAGAGATTGTTTTTTTCGTCAAATTATTTTGAACAACTTTATGCTTACGCAGTACAGCTTATTGAACAAGGTGATGCGTATGTGTGTGATCTTAGCGCTGAACAAACACGCGAATATCGAGGCACATTAACTGAGCCGGGTAAAAATAGCCCATTTCGTGATCGAAGTGTGGAAGAAAACCTAGACTTGTTTACACGTATGCGTGCTGGTGAGTTTCCTGATGGTTCAAAATTATTACGCGCCAAGATCGATATGGCATCACCTAATGTGAATATGCGTGATCCTGCTATTTATCGCATCCGTCATGGGGTTATTCATCATCAAACTGGCAGTGAATGGTGCATTTATCCAATGTACGATTACACACATTGTATTTCTGATGCGATCGAGGGAATTACACACTCGGTTTGTACATTAGAGTTTGCTGATCACCGCCCACTTTATAATTGGTTTTTAGACAAACTAAATACAGAACATCGACCACAACAAATCGAATTTTCTCGTCTTAATCTGCAATATGCGATTACCAGTAAACGCAAACTAACAAAATTAGTTGAAGATGGTTTAGTTGAGGGATGGGATGACCCACGACTGTCGACTATTTCGGGCATGCGTCGTCGTGGTTACCCTGCGGCAGCCATTCGAGAGTTTTGTGAACGTATTGGTGTAACCAAATCTGATAACTCTGTTGAGATGGAAATTCTTGATGCGTGTATTCGAGAAAACTTAAATGAAACTGCACCTCGTGTCATGGCTGTTCTTAATCCAGTAAAAGTGGTTATTACTAACTATCCTGAAGGACAAGTTGAAGAATTAACTGCACCGAATCATCCTCAAAAAGAGGAAAGGGGAACACGTATCGTTCCGTTTTCACGTGAGTTATATATTGATCGTGCAGACTTTAAAGAAGAAGCTAATAATAAATTTAAACGTTTGGTGAAAGATAAAGAAGTACGCCTTAGAAATGCTTATGTGATTCGTTGCGATGAGGTTATCAAAGACAGTAACGATGAGATCATTGAGTTACGCTGTAGTTATGACCCTACGACTTTAGGCGCTAACCCTGAAGGGCGTAAAGTGAAAGGCGTTATTCATTGGGTATCTGCCGAGCAAGGTATTAAGGCTGAAGTGAGACTTTACGACCGCTTATTCAATTACCCACATCCGGATAGTGATAAAGAAGTAGATGATTTTACTGTGCATATTAATCCTGAATCACTAGTGACATTAACAGAGTGTGTTGTAGAAAAAAGTTTAGTGAGTGCAGAACCTGAAAGTGTTTATCAGTTTGAACGAGAGGGATATTTTTGTGCGGATAGTAAACTGTGTAAGGATGGACGGTTAGTCTTTAATCGTACAGTCACATTACGCGATACATGGGCAAAAATAGATCAAGCAAGTTAAATTAATCGGTATATAATGAAAGTCTTATGCTGATGCCAGTTATGAATAAGGATAAATGATGGTGCAAAACTTAGATAATGCCCACTTTAATATGTTGGAGCAGCAAGTTAGACCTAGTAATGTATTAGATCCTCGGGTATTAGAGGTTTTAAAAAATGTTGAGAGAAATCAGTTTGTTGATGACAGTCTGTCTGGACTGGCTTATGCTGATACTGCTTTACCGATAGGTTTTGGCCAAGTGATTTTGCAGCCTGTTCTTCAAGGACAACTGCTACAGGCCTTGAACGTTCAAACGAATGAAAACGTACTTGAGATTGGTACTGGAACAGGATATTCCACAGCCTTATTATCCCAGTTGGCAAATCATGTTACCACTGTCGATATTGTGCCAGAGCTAGTAGAGATCGCACAGCAGAATTTAGAAAAAATGGGCATTAATAATGTGACATGCTGTGTGGGCGATGCATCAAAAGGTTGGCTATTAGCAGAACGAATTGATGTCATTATTGCGACTGCTGCATTTGAAATTATTCCTGATAATTATTTACAAAGTTTAGCTGTTGGTGGTCGGATGTTGGCGATTGTTGGCAAAGATAATGATATGTCAGTACAGATTATTAGACGTGTCACAGAGAGAGAATGGCAGACTAAAGCAGTGTTTGAAACGAGTGTTCCCGCTATGTTGAATGCTGAGCTTACACCTGAATTTGAATTTTAAGAGAAGTTACAGTTAATGAAACAGATGAATGCAATAGAGCTACGTGATTTTTTCGCAACGGGTACAGCAACAGTTAAGATAGATGTTCGCGAAGATGTAGAGTTAGAGTTTGGCATGATTAAGGATGCAATTCACATCCCTATGCAGAATGTTCCAGGTCAACTTAACGAGTTAGAGCAACATAAAAACGATACGGTAGTGTTGATTTGTCGCTCTGGAAGACGAAGTGATCAGATCGGTCAATTCCTTGAGCAAATGGGCTTCACAGATGTGATTAATTTAGAGGGTGGCATGAACGCTTGGGCGACGGATGTCGATACAAGTATGACGGTATATTAAAGGACTTCCTATGATGAAACGCTTGAGTTTTAATTTGGCTACGCTGTTACTTATTTCGTTTACTTCAACAGCCGTAATAGCAGAAGATCTGTTAGATGTATTTGCAATGTCATTAAAAACAGATCCTCAATTATTAGCAGAATCCTCATCTCGCCAAGCTGTTGCTGAACTTGAATCTCAAGCCAAAGCATTGTTTTTACCACAGGTTGGATTGTCTGCTAACTCTGGAAGAGCGTGGCAAGATACGTCATCCTCTCAAAACTTTGTTTCAGGCAAACGTCAATCGGATGATCATGGTTATTCATTAAGCATTACTCAACCACTTTATCGTAGACAAAACTTTGTTCAACGAGAACAGGCTGATATTGCCATTGAAAGTGCACAAGCAAGTTATCAAATTGTTGAGCAAGCATTAATTGTACGTGTCGCTGAACGTTATTTTGATGTGTTGGGACGTAAAGATGATGTGACTTTTGCTATTGCAGAGCGTGAAGCTATTGCACAGCAATTAGAGCAAACTCAACAACGATTTGATGTGGGCTTAGCGACTATTACTGATGTTGTTGAGTCTCAAGCTGCTTACGATTTAGCGAATGCTTCAGTTATCAGTGCAGAAAATGAATTGGCAAATAGTCGTGAGCGATTACGCGAAACATCTGGCAGTTACTCACAGTCCTTATCCCAATTAAAATCAGAAAGTCCTTTGGTGAGCCCTGAACCTGAAAATATTGACGAGTGGAGTAATGTTGCTCTGAATCAAAATCCTAGTTTATTGGTGGCAAAATCTGCAGTTGATAATGCAGGTCAAAACATTGAGCTACAAAAAACGGGTCATTACCCAACGTTGGATATTGTTGGCCAGAAGAGTTATAACTCACAAAGTGATAGTAGCTTTGGTGGTGGCAGCAAAACGGATCAAGAAAGCATTGGTTTACAGTTTAATCTTCCTATTTATTCTGGTGGTAGTGTGCAATCTAAAACACGAGAATCAGAACATCGACTTAATCAGGCAATGCAAAATGAAGAACAGCAGCGTCGATCTGTCGTTCGACAGAGCCGTGAATCATACAATGGTGTTATTTCCGGTATTAGCCGTGTTAAAGCATTGAAGCAAGCTGTTGCATCAAATGAAAAAGCATTAGAGTCAACGGAGGCGGGTTATGAGGTCGGTACTCGTACTACAGTGGATGTATTAAATGTTCGCCGAGATTTATTCCGAGCTCGTCGTGATTATGCTAGCTCACGCTATGACTATATATTATCTAGCCTTCGTTTAAAGCAAGCTGCTGGAACGATAAGTGTTGATGATTTGAATCAAATTAATCAGTGGTTAGGCGAATAGTCACGAATGTCTGAACGGGTATTAGGAATTGCACAGAGTAAGGACTGTTTCCTTGTCGTTATAGATGTTCAACAACGTTTGATGTCAGCAATGCCTGAAGCCGTTCGGGAGCCGCTCATCAGACAAGTAGGGGTGTTAATACAAGCATCTAATGCGTTAGACATTCCTATTGCAATTACAGAGCAGTATCCAAAAGGTTTAGGGCCAACTGAACCTGAGCTATTAAAACTTTCACCCACTACATCAACCATAGAGAAGACCTGCTTTTCATGTGCTGATGCTGACGACTTTATGAATACTGTTCGAGCAAGTCATCGTCGTAGTATTATTTTAACGGGTATGGAAACACATATCTGTGTTTTACAAACGGCATTAGCTTTGCAAGCACAAGGATTTCAAGTCTTTGTTGTTGAAGATGCAGTGAGTTCTCGGACACAAGAAAATCAACAAAATGCTTTGCAACGCCTACGTCAGGCTGGGGTCATTATTACAAATACCGAATCAGTATTATTTGAGTGGCTTGCAGATGCCAAGCATCCTGAGTTTAGGACCTTATCTAAACTGATTGTGTAACTATTTTCAGTTAGACATGTGTTTATTCATGCATACGCTGACGTTTATTGGCTTGTCCCTGCTTTTTTTCTTTCGGACTCGTGTTTTGTTGCTCGTAAATAGGCAGCCCCTTGAGCTTGGCACGTGCATAGTCCAACGCTAAACACTCTTTCACCTTCTTTACATCAAGTTTAAACTCTTCGGTTAGAACACTATAAATTAATTCAAACAGGCGCTTTAGAGCAATTTTCCATGAACTACCTGCCAGCAGATGAATATTATCAGACAGTATCATGAAACGATTAAACGGGCTGTCAGCTAACATGAGTGGTAGTGTATTAGTGAAGCGTCCAGAGTTGCCAATCATATCCCAATAACGAGCAAAACGATTGACTCGTTGCATTTCTTTAAACGTAATATCCTGAGTTGTAAGAATATTATAGGGTGCCTCGGGATTGTATTTGAGCTGATAAGGTTCGGTATGCCGATTGAGTGGAGCACCGCGTAAGCGTTTCAAAATTCCCATCTGTATTTCATGAGGTTTTAAGGCAATTAGTTGATTAAAGCTATGACCAAAATTTTCTAATGTATCACTGGGTAGACCGAAAATAAGATCCGTATGTAAATGTGCACCTGTATTTTCTCGTAGCCAGATAATATTAGCTTTGGTTTTATCATTATTCTGTTTGCGGCTAATTAAATCTTGAATATCGGAATCAAACGTTTGTACGCCAATCTCAAACTGTAAACTATTAATAGGGAAACGCTGTAATACGTGTTTTAGTTTTTCAGGTAAATTATCAGGAACAACTTCAAAGTGTAAATAGAGGTCATCAGTCATTCGCTCTAGAAAGAACTCTAGAATAGCTACGCTAGTGCTCACCTTAAGATTAAACGTTCGATCAATAAATTTAAAATTACGCACACCACGTTGCAGTAGCTTATCCATAGCCTTAAAGAAAGGTGCTAAAGGAAAAGCAGTAACGGTCTTATCTAATGCCGAGAGGCAAAATTCACACTTAAAAGGGCAACCACGAGAGGCTTCAACATAAATAAGGCGATTTCTAATATCATCTTCATTATAGTGTTCATAAGGTAACTTAATTTCATCGAGGGGCTTAGATTTTCCTTCGATGAACTTTTGTTCTGGGCGTTTTCCCTCGAGTAAGTCTTGGCAAAGATCATGAAAACTCACTTCACCTGGACCTGAAATAATATAATCCGCTAGATCTGTAACGGAAGGTACATCAGGATAATGACTAACTTCAGGCCCACCAAGAATGATAATGACTTCTGGTGCAATCTGTTTCAGCATTGCCACTACTTTGTTTATCTCACTGACATTCCATATATAAACACTTAGACCAATAACTTTAGGCTTGTACGAGAGTAACTGTTCAACAATATTGATAGGCAATTCTTGAATAGTGAATTCAATTATTTTCGCCTGCTGTTGTAAATTACCCAAATTGGCATAGAGATAACGCAAACCAAAAGCGGTATGCATATAGCGGGCATTAAGCGTACTGAGGATGATGGGGGATATTGATTGCATAACGCTATTTTATCTTAATTTGAGCAACAACAGCGTCACAGTTGTTAAGGTGACAAGCTTGCAGGTTAATTAGAAGTTATTCGCCGCCGCTGGGTGTTCATTTCTTTTGCGTGGCCAAAAGAAACAGAACCAAAGAAAAGGCCACCCTTATCACCTTGCTTCCAAAAATTAAACTATCTGGTGGTGTGGGCGAAAACTCGCTACGCTCAGACACTCGCCCACTTAACCCACCATGTAGTTTACTTTTTGGCGGCGATAACATGGGATAAAGGGGAAGGCTTTTTATGCTTAGCTGAACTTTAAAACGATACTCATGGATGCCCTGATGCGAAGCTGAGTACCGGAAGAAATGAATGACCAAATACTGCGGTGTTTGAGCGCAGCGAGTTCCGTAGTATTTCATTCAGTTCTGAGGAGCGCAGGTAACCCGTTAGGGCGAGCATGGGATTGGCCTTTTTTGGTTCGTTTTTTGGCCACGCAAAAAATGAATGTTAGAGCGTATTTAAATAATTCTTCATGCCATTAACCCCTTCCCATATTCTTCCAACTGATCTAAAACCAAACCCTGCTCAGCTGAAATCTCCCCCTTCCGACATGTCTCAATTGCCTCAAAAAACTTAGGAAAAGTCAGAATTTTACTATTTGATTCATCCGTCAAACGCTGTTGACAATACTGCTGCCATTCAACTTGTTCATCCGCCGATAAGCTTTCTGGCCAATTACGAGCACGGTAGCGGAATAACATTTCGGGTAAACGTGCGTCATCAAAGGGAACCGATAATGTTTTTAAATGTTCTGGTTCGGCACTGCGAATAAACTCCATCTTGCGTTTATCATTATCACTGAAAAAACCACCACCATAAAGATTGGCATCAGGATCATCATTAGCCTCATAGTCAGGCTTAGTGAATATTTCGGCAATTTTTTTGCTCAAATCACCCGCGGCGTTTAATTGTTGCAGATGTTGATAGTGTTGTTCACGATCGATATCTAAGCGTTGTGCTGCTGCATCATTAAGTGTATTTTCAGGCACAATAACAGGACATTTATTAATGTGTAAGGTTTTAAGTGCAGGTCGTGTGACACCTTCAGGCAAGTCTGCAGTAGGAGTAAATAACCACTGTCGTAATGTATCGGCATCTTCATTGATCAACGCTTCAGGATTATGACGAAGATCATAGACAATAATGCCATTATTATTTGTTGGATCTTTGGCAATAGGTACCACTAAAGCCGTGCCACAATATTCACTAGGATACATTCTCGATACATGAACTACTGGCGTACGATCTTGTAAATTAAGCAGTGGTGAAACAGCTTGTTTACGGCGGTTTTGATAAACAAAGTCATAGAGTTTTGGCTGAGCTGTTTTAATCAGTTTTGCTAAAGCAATGGTGGCATAAACATCGACCAAAGCATCATGAGCACCTTGATGTTCAATATTATTAGCCGCAGTGAGAGCTTCTAAACGGAAGCTAGGCTTACCATCTTCACGATCAGGCCAATTGATACCTTCTGGACGTAAAGCTCGTGTCAGGCGAGCCATATCGATAATATCCCAACGAGAATTTCCATTCTGCCACTCACGGGCATAGGCGTCATAAAAGTTTCGGTAGAGTGTGAAGCGAGTAAACTCATCATCAAATCGTAAACTGTTATAACCAACCCCGCAGGTATTAGGCTGGGCGAACTCATCATTAATTTGCTTGATAAATTCAGCTTCTGTTATACCTTTCTCATTAGCTTCTTGTGGCGTTATTCCTGTCACTAAACAAGCTTGAGGGTTAGGTAGACTGTCATTGGCTTGCTTGCAGTAAATCATTAAAGGTTCGCCGATGATATTTAAATCTTCATCGGTACGAATACCAGCAAACTGTGACGGACGATCATAACGAGGATCGATGCCAAAGGTTTCATAATCGTGCCAGTAGAGTGTACTCATGATTTACTCCGGAATTTTCTGATGGCTAGTGCAATCAAAAACAAACTAATAAAGATGTAATAGCCAGCAATTACACCGTATGTAACTAAGTAAACGCCAACGCCGCCTTGTTCTCCACCATGGAAGAGAAAATAATAGCTAAGACCTAGCGATATAAATAATGCTGGAAAAACTAGGTAATGGTGAATACGACGAAAGAGTGCTGGAGTACGATTAAATACATATGGAGATAAACTTAATATCAAATAGGGTAATAGAATGCCATTAATGCCAAAACGTATTTTTACATCCCATGTAATGGCTAATATTATGATCAGGAATAACCATAATAATGATGCCAAAACATGGGCTGTTTTTTGAAGCATTTATAGTGTTGCAAATACTTTTTCGGCAGCATCCAATGTTGCTTGAATTTCAGCATCACCATGGGCGGCTGAAATAAAACCTGCTTCATAAGAAGAAGGCGCAAGGTAAATGCCTTGTTCTAACATGCCATGGAAGAATTTTTTGAAACGTTCTTGATCACAAGCAACTACTTGATCAAATGAACTCACTTCTTTCTCATCGGTGAAAAAGATGCCAAACATACCGCCGACTTGGTTGATGGCTAGTGGAATACCTGCTTTGTCAGCTCGATCTTTTATGCCTGTTACTAGTGCATTTGCACTTGCAGAAAGTTTTTTGTGAAAATCAGGTGCTTGAATAAGTTTCAGTGTGCTTAAACCTGCAGCCATGGCAACCGGGTTACCTGATAAGGTTCCTGCTTGATAAACAGGGCCTAAAGGCGCAATACACTCCATTACTTCACGTTTTCCACCAAAGGCACCAACAGGCAAGCCACCACCCACTACTTTACCTAAGGTTGTAAGATCAGGTGTCACATCATAATACTCTTGGGCACCACCTAAAGACACGCGAAACCCTGTCATGACTTCATCAAAAATGAGTACCGCACCTGATTGGTCACATATTTCGCGCAAACCTTGTAAGAAGCCATCGGTTGGTGGAATACAGTTCATATTACCCGCTACAGGTTCAACGATAATGCAGGCAATTTGATCGCCTAACTCAGCGAAACAGTCACGAACAGAATCAAGATCGTTATAAATTAAGGTCAATGTATGTTCGGCTAATGAAGCGGGAACGCCACCTGATGATGGCACGCCTAACGTTAATGCACCTGAACCCGCTTTAACTAATAATGAATCAGCATGGCCATGGTAGCAGCCTTCAAATTTGACGATTTTGTCACGGCCTGTAAAGCCGCGAGCAAGTCTAATCGCGCTCATTGTTGCTTCTGTACCAGAGCTCACCATACGAACCAGCTCCATTGAAGGCACAAGCTCACATAAGGTATCTGCCATTTCAATTTCAATTTCAGTTGGTGCACCAAAACCTAGACCATGAGTAACTGATTCTTGCACTGCACTAATAACGTCAGGATGGGCATGACCTAAAATCATAGGTCCCCATGAGCCGATGTAGTCAATGTAGCGATTTCCTTCAGCATCTGTAATCCATGCGCCTTTACCTTCACGGAAGAAGATAGGATCGCCACCCACACCTTTAAATGCTCGAACAGGAGAGTTAACCCCGCCAGGTATATGTTGTTGGGCTTGAGAAAATAGGTCGTGATTGCTTGTCATGGTGGAATCCTAAAGGTCTAAATTAAATATGTGCGATAATTCTAGCTTAATTATTAGCCAAATACCGACCGATTATGAGTTTAAAATTTCGAATAGTAATAATTGTAACCATTATATTATTGATTAACTTCGCTGCGGCGGGTTTTTTCATGGTGAAGAATGCACGTCAGGCATTAGTCGCTGAAATGGAGTCAAGTACGCAGTTAGCAAAAGGTTTATTGATAAATGCATTGCCAACACTTCGCTTCTCTAACGACTTGGGTGAGCGATTAAAGCTTATTGTAAACAGTGTAAAAGATACACGTCATATTCGTGCATGGTTTGAAGATATGCATGGCTCTCCTTTGATTGGAGAAATAGATCGCGCGAGCTTTATACGCAAACCCGATGCGCCCGATTGGTTTATTAAATTAATGGAGCCTGAAGCCGTCGCCTTTAGACGTTTAATTACTAAAGGGAGCAAATCCTATGGCTACCTTGTTGTTGAAGCCGATCCTAGTGATGAAGTAAGCGAGGTATGGCGTGATGTACAAGTTTTATTTTGGCTAGGTACTTTTTTCTTGGTATTGATCGTTAGTTTAGTCTACGTTGCTTTGCGACAAGGTCTTAAACCTATTGAACAATTAGCTGGTGCCTTAGGGATGTTAGAAAAGGGAGATTTTTCTGCCCGTGTTGAAACGGCTGTGGTGAGTGAGTTAACGCCTATTCAGAATCGATTCAATCATATGGCTCAAGTATTAGAAAAAACAATGGTAGAAAATCATTCATTGGCGGGGAATATGTTGGCAGTGCAAGAGTCCGAACGTCGTGATTTGTCTCGTGAATTACATGATGAGTTAGGCCCTTGTTTATTTGGGATACGTGTTGATTTAGCTGATATAGAGCGAGTTGCAAATGAACATTTATTAACTGAGGTTGTTGGCAAAGTCGATTCGGTTAAGACGATTACAAATCATATTCAGTCACTTGTGCGTAAAATGCTTAGTCGTCTACGACCTATGACCTTAGATGATTTAGGTTTGACAGATGCCCTGCGAGATATGGTGAGAAATTGGCGTGATAGGCAACCAGAAATAGATTGGGAGTGGGATTTTGTTGGTGACTGTCGTAATCTGCCAGATACATTGCAAGTCACTGTGTATCGACTTGTGCAAGAATGTACAACGAACTGTGTTCGCCATGCCCAAGCAAAACATGTAAAAGTTGAATTACGCGTAGATGATGAAAACTTGAAAGTCACCGTAACGGATGATGGGATAGGTTTAAAAGCGGATTTAATTCGAGGTTTTGGTTTAATCGGTATGCGAGAGCGCGTGTCTGCATTAGGTGGTCGAATTGCTTTTGATACTGAAGAAGGGCATGGTTTACAGGTGCGAGTATTAATTCCTTTAAAGGATAGTGAAATAACATGAAACAAACAGTAACTATTTTGGTGGTCGATGATCATCCTATCGTAAGAGCGGGTTGTAGACAGCTTATTCAGCAAATACCTACTGCTAAAGTTGTTGAAGCCGAAACGGGGGAAGATGGTTACCGCTTATTTCAAGAAATATACCCAGATATGGTGTTATTAGATATTACCTTGCCAGGAATTGGTGGCTTAGAAGTACTACGCAAAATGCGAGCTAATAGGGAAAATGCCAAGGTATTAATGTTTAGTATGCATGAAGATCCTGTATTTGCATCTCGCGCGATGCAAGCGGGGGCAAAGGGCTATATCACAAAAAATAATGCCGCAGACCATTTGGTTGAAGCTGTTGAAAAAGTATTGGAAGGTAAAACCTACCTTAGCCCTGATACTGCTCAGCAGTTGGCGATGTTAAATGTGGGCGCAGGTACAAGTGTGTTGAGTGATTTATCCCGCCGAGAATTAGAGATTCTGAGATTATTGGGTGATGGTAAGAGCATGACGGAGATTGCTGAAGTATTAGGAATTAGCTATAAAACTGTCGCAAATAACCTAACACAGATCAAAAGTAAGTTAGATATTAGTAAAACTGCTGAGTTGATGCGCTTTGCAATCAGCCACGGTCTATCAAGCTAAACCTTTAAAAGTAAAGACCTTAGAGATGAAGGGAATAACTTCCTGATTTATTGGGAGGAGTCGCTCGTTCTTAAATGAGGTGCACTCGGTATCATGTGCAACAAGTTTTAGGAATTCAGCTTCTTAGTAAACTTATATTTCTCTCTCCTTCTTATGAAGGTTTAACCAGACCATTGAGTCTGGTTTTTTTTTGCCTAAATTTGTTCACAAATACCCAGAACACTTCAATTTAGCATTTCCCTGTATGTGATTCTCTTGGTACTATTGCTGTCTGACTTTTTTGATGGCAGATAGTTGTTAAGCCCTCATGGCCCATTATGTGGACGGAAATATTTTTATGCAGAAAAACACATGGATTAAGCCGCATTGGATTGCAATAATGTTATTAACACTCAACCCTGTTATGACATCAGCTGGAAATCTCGAGCATGCGA
>Ga0209494_1000237_pt1 | contig 23553 bp, 24 predicted proteins | sample EN1Hudseemescosm_FD_184628 | JGI IMG/M metagenome (GOLD analysis project Ga0209494, IMG submission 184628) | Methane-oxidizing microbial communities from mesocosms in the Hudson Canyon - EN1B Hudson Canyon (SPAdes) (version 2) | ecosystem: Environmental > Aquatic > Marine > Cold seeps | place... | reverse complement strand
GATGTGTTGTTGAATGATGTTAAGTTACTTAATAAACATAAAGAATTAAACGTACAGATTGCAAAAAAACACTCAGTAGAGCGAAATATGAATGAAACTTTAAGTGTTATTAAAAATGTAATGTGAGGGTTTTTCTCATTTTGTAAGAATAGTGTTTTTAAAAAAATAAGGTATAGTCTTGGATAGTCAAATAAAACAATGGATAGAGGGCTTTGAGGGAATAGGAGGTGATGAGGTTATATTCTTTTTAGGTTTAATATTTATTATTGTAATTCTATTGGGTAAGTTTTTTTTTTCCAAAAGACCCAGTGCTAAAAAGAATGGTGGGCTTGGAACTTACCAGCAGTTGCTCAGTTATTTATGGCCAGAGAGGGGAGCGTTTTTAATTAGCATTCTCGGCTTTTTGGTTTATTCTAGTACCACACCTATTTTTGCAAAAATAATACAAGTTATTATTGATGCCCTTCAGTCTTCATCGCGTGAAGATCTTGTTTATTTACCCTTGTGGTTTAGTGGGTTGATTATTGTTAGAGGGATTGCGGGCTTTATTGGTAATTATTTTCTTGCAAGGGTGGGGAATAATATTGTTCACTCTTTACGCTGCCAAATTTTTAATCAATATTCTATTTTGCCAACGGCTTATTTTGATGAGAATAACAGTGGTTATTTAATGTCTCGCATTACTCATAATGTCGGACAAGTCACTGCGGCAGCCACTGACGCTATTCGAACATTCGTTCGGGAAGGACTCACAGCCATTGGTTTATTGGCTTATTTGTTTTATGTCAATTGGTTGCTGTCGTTGGTCTTTTTGCTTATTACTCCGCTTATTGCCGTGGTCGTGATTTATGTTAGTAAGCGGATGAGGATGTTAAGTAAGCGAATTCAAGATTCTATTGGTGATATGACACATATTGTTTCAGAATTAGTGAATGGCCACAGAATCGTTAAAAGTTTTGGCGGGGGGCGATATGAACGTAATCGTTTTCTGGACAGTAGTTTGTATAATCGTAATCAATCTTTAAAATTTGCAGTCACGCATTCGCTACATAATCCTATAATGCAATTTATAATGGCGATCGCTTTATCGATTATAATTTATTTGGCATTAGAGATCATGGCGACTGCTAGCGCCGGAGAATTTGTTTCATATTTAACCGCTGCATTTATATTGCCACGACCCATAAGAACATTAATTGATGCTAATTCCCAGGCACAAAAAGGGATTGCTGCAGCTGAACCCTTGTTTGATATTTTAAGGCAACCACCTGAACAAAATAATGGGAAATTCAGGCAGGATAAATGGCAAGGGCGGCTGGAATTCAAGGATGTTTCATTCGCTTATGCGGATGGTGAACGAGTTTTATCAAATATAAATTTTGTCGTTGAGCCTGGGCAAACGATTGCATTGGTAGGCAAGTCTGGCAGTGGGAAAAGTACGATAGCTAATCTAATTACGCGGTTTTATGATCAGTACCAAGGCGAAATTTTATTGGATGGCGTAGAGGTCGGTGATTATGAGTTGGAGCACTTACGAAGTCATATTGCTTTAGTGACTCAGAATACAACGTTATTTAATGATTCAGTGAGAAATAACATAGCATATGGTTCTTTAAATACGTCTTCAGAAAAGGAGGTAATTCGTGCAGCTAATTATGCTTATGCGATGGAATTTATTGAAAAAATGCCGAATGGATTAAATACAGAAATCGGAGAGCAAGGGCTTAAGTTGTCAGGGGGGCAGCGCCAACGTTTGGCAATTGCTCGGGCATTTTTGAAAGATGCGCCTGTTTTGATTTTGGATGAGGCAACATCTGCATTAGATACTGATTCAGAGAAACTAGTGCAGAGGGCGCTTCGTGAGCTTACTGGTAAAAGAACAACAATTGTTATTGCTCATCGCTTGTCTACGATACAAAGTGCTGATGTTATTTTGGTGATGGAGGACGGGTGTATTATTGAAAGCGGATGTCATGAAGAACTTTTAAATAATGATAGTGCTTATGCGAACCTTCATAGGATAGGAGATGGATAAATATCTTCTAGTAAAGTTAAATCATATTGGCGATACATTGTTAATGACGCCAACGATTAGAGCGATAAAAGAGAAGGACCCGAATTCTATTATTGATGTGGTAGTTAGAAAAGGTTGCGAATCAGTTTTAATAGATAACCCAGATATTAGTAATATTTTTTTAGTTTCAAGGCCTGAAAAGAGAGAGCGTTCTATCAGGGATTTTAAAATTAATGTTATTACTTTTTTTAAAATTATTTTTAGTAATCGCTACCGCTATGCATTTGATCTGTCGAATTCAGATAGAGCTAAAATCCTAGTGTTGGCATCTCGTGCCCATGTGCGGGGTATAAATGATTGGCGTGCCGATCTAGGATTAAAAAGGTATTTTTTTAATGCTTTCTCGAATTATGCGTGGGGACCAGAGCATCAGGTGCTTCGTGATTTTAGAACGGTTATGGATGTCCTTGAATGGGATTGTAACCCTGGTCCTTTGGTGATGAGTAAGACCCAATTCTATGCGCCAAAGCAGCAGGGTGTATTGGTTGGGTTTAGCACTGATAAGAAGTATGTGGTTGTTCATCCTACCAGTCGTTGGGCATATAAAGAGTGGGAGATATCGCGCTGGGCTGAGGTGGCTAGCTTATTAATGGCAGGCGGATATCAGGTAATAATATCAGTCGGTCCAGCAGAAAAGGAAAGGTCTGATTCAGAGAGAATTTCAGCGATGATTGACGGAACGGTTTATCAAACTTATGGGCAGTTAACGTTGCAAGAGAATGCAGCGCTCTTGAGAGGGGCAGATTTGTTTCTTGGGGTTGATACCGCGATGATGCACATTGCAGCAGCATGCCAAACACCCAGTATTGTTTTGTTTGGGCCGAGTTCTGAGTGGAGTTGGGCTCCTTGGAAATGTGAGAATAGATTGATTTTAGGTGATTGTAATTGTAAGGTGACGCCGCGTGATTTCATTTGCGATAAAACGCGTATTTATCCTTGTATGGATTCGATTACTGTAGAGCGCGTGCAGTCTGCAATTGTGGAAATAATAAAAGGGGGCAGTTAATGAAGTTGAGTAATGATAAGTCGGATATGAAAACGGTTGTTTTTCTGGTGGATAATAAAAGAAGGGATTTGCCGGGGCTGTCATTAGTTGCGCATCACCTAAGGGCGAAAGGTATACAGGTTTATTTGGAACCCTTAGAGGCCTGGAAAGCATGCTTATTGAGTCGTAAGCCCGATATGATTGTTTTTAATCATTTACTGGGTAGTCACTTAGAGAAGTATTCAAGGGAGTTACACTCCATAGGTGTATTGGTGGGCGTCTTGTTGAATGAAGGCATTTTATATAGCAAGGATGAGTTGGATTTTAATGCCTCAAAGTTTCATAACAACGCGCATATTGATCATTTCTTTTGTTGGTACCAAGACCATGCGGATGCATTAAAGGAGAACCTAGGGGGAGGTGTTAACTTTCATGTAATTGGTGTTCCTCGGTTTGATTTTTATTTCCCACCGTTTAAAAAACAGGGGGAAAGTAAAAAAAATAAAAAGACCATACTCGTCCCTACAAATTTTGTTTTTATAGCTCTTGGGGAGCGGGGTCAAGCGTTCCTTGATAAGCACTTTAAACCATGGAAAGACCGAATACCACACATGAAAGATTATAATAATCTTGTTACTGTAAATAAGAGAGGAAGAAAAAAGTTATTTGAATTTCTTGATTGTCTTATAAGAGATACGCCACATCATATCATTTTACGACCTCACCCGAATGAAACTGTTGATGTGTATGATCGCTGGTATAATGGGCTGAGAGATAATGCCAAAGAAAAGATAACGATTGACCGGAATTCTCAGATTTCAGATTTAATAATGCAGTGTGATTTAAAAGTATCTTGTGAAACATGTACAACAACGATGGAGGCATGGATTGCCAAAAAACCGACAATATTGTTGTTATTTGATAAGCACCCTGTTTTTTGGTACCCGTGGGAAGAAGACATGTCGTTGACAGTATCAGATCCTGAATCTTTAAACACGGCTGTCAATAGCGTTCTTGAGGGGGGAGAGTCACCGGTTTATCAGGAAAAAAGAAAAGAGCACTTGGCTAAATATTGTAATAGTCCTGATGGCCAAGTTTGTGTCCGATTTGCAACCTTATTAACGGGTATTTTGAGCCAAACAGCTAAGCCGAATTTTAGCAATTTAGCGCTAAGTTATTACCGCAAAGCATTAAAACTCAAATTATTATATGCGCTAGGGCTACCATATAACTATCGTGGAACATTAAATCTTAAAGCTTTAGTTGCGCCTAAAAAGTATAAACCGAAACAGGCTGTATATGAGAAGACTATCAAGCCTAAAGATATTAGCTTTTGGGAAGAAAAAATTAAAGAATATTTGAGTGGGTCATGAGCGCCTAATTAATCCTAAAAAATTGAGAGGTAGTGTGCACGTTTTGTATATACAAGGCAGGGCGAGCAAAGCCGGTGCGCAAACTTGTCTCGAGAGATTAATGCGTAGTCAGGCATTGCTTCCCTTTACGCCCGTATTATTAGCTGGTGAAGAAGGATGGTTAACTAGTGCATGCAGAGGTAGTGGTATACCGGTAATCTGTATCGACTTTCCAAGTTCCAGATCTGTTTTTTCATTGCTATATAAGAATAAGTTATTTGCTAATAGGGTTGTTAGTGAGTTAAAAAGGCAAGGGATACAGCCCAAAATAATTCATGCAAATGATCATAATGAATCTTTATTGGGGTTGGCGCTTAAAAGAGTTTTAGAGGTTTCTCTTTTTTTGTTTGTACGCTCTTCAGGCATGAGCAGTCACGATTTCTGTAAATATAAGTGTGCGTCAAGTGATTATATTATTGCTGTTGGTGGTGAGATTCAAGAACGCGTTCAGGGCTGGGCACCCAATCATAAAATAGATTGCATCTATGATGCTATATATCCTGAGGAGGTTATGGCGCCGCTGAATTTTAAAGTTAATGTGCCAAGTCATCTATTAGTTATCGGCTCGCATTTAGATTGTAAAGGCTGGGCTGTTTTTACCGAGGCGTTATTTTTAAGTCAGTTAGGTGGGAAGGTTATTACAGAGGTTTCTTTTACAGGTAAAAAACCTGATAAAGAGTTAAATGATCTGGGTTTGGAGCGTTTTACGAGTGTTAAATTTAATTTTTTAGGGCATTCCGAAGATTTTGTAAATTTAGTTCGTGGGTTTCAATTGGTAGTTAACCCATCGAGACAAGAGACTTTTGGTATGGCGGCAGTTGAGGTGGTGGCATCTGGTGTGCCGCTTTTAACGACACGGGTTGGTGTGATGGAGAAATTTATTAAAGATGTCCGTTTCTTATCAAATCCAAGCGATCCTCATGATTTGTCTGAGAAGCTTTTGAATATTTTGATGCATTGGGAAGATTTTAATATGTTTTCTGTAGTAGATAGTTCTCAGAACAGTATACTTGAGCAATTTAATATTAATGATACAGTTGATAAAATTAAAAAAAAATATTTAGATTTTATTTAATTCCCGCATTTGTTGAGAACAAATATGAAAGATAGCACGCCGGAGGTTGTTTTCCAAAAAGTAAAAGCGAACATTCCAGATGACCTTAAAGGGCCGTTAGTAACTTTCTATTTCATTAAACCCTGGTTTTTTATTCGAGAGGACTTATTTTTTGAATGTTGGCGGAAAAATTGGTTGCAAGAAAAATTTGGTGTATCGAGATGGCGTTTATTTAGAGCGATTTTTTTAAGAAAAAAACAGAGTTTTAAATTACCAGCTATTTGTGAATATATTTTTTTTAAACATGGGGCTGTAAGATACTTTGACTTGAATGCAGATATTTGCTTTAAAGTTTTATTGCAAAAGAAAACAAAGGAAAGGTCCTTGTGGTTGAAGGAGATTGAGGGACGCAATTTATTTTCCAAGCATGTTTTAACACTGCAGGTTTTAGATCAAGGGCATAATTTTATAGTTGAGCCTATAGCTAGAGGAGTACGTGTTTTGGAGTTTGATATCATAAAAGAGAGGCTATACGTAGAAAAGTTAGCGCAGACCATGGTTGATATTTTGACTGTAAAACCCTGTTCCTATAGGAGGGTAAATGAGTTAAAGGCGATTTTTTCTTTTTTTGATTGGCATAAGTTGGGGGTTCATCCACTGGAAGATTGTTGGGATCAAAGAGATGAATTGAAAGTAACTTTATGTCATGGTGATTTTCAAATACATAATCTTTTTTGGTTTGCGGAAGAAGAATTTTTTATGGTAATTGATTGGGAGCAGGTTGATAATTATCCGATATTTTGGGACGCATATTTGTTTTTAAATATGTTGCTAAATAAGCGTGGGGTTTTGAATTCTAAATATTTAATATCCTTGTATGTTAAACGGAGAGATTATATTTTTAATAACTTAGTTCAATTTTTTAGAATGAGTAATAATGATATTGTGCGTCAGTTTATTTGTTGTGAAGAGATTTATTTATCACGCCATGGGGAGGTGGAGTATGTCCGTTACGGGAGTGATATTGTAGATAAGAAGTTATCGTTGTTAAGAGGGTTTATAGATAAATGAAGCCGAGCGGGTTAAGGACAAGTTTGTTGAAGGTGTTGCGTGGTTGTTTTAAAGCGCAAGAGACGGGTGTTTTTTTTCGATCAACAAATTTAGAACAAGCAGGGGATATAGATATTTTTTTAGCTTCTGACAAAGTTTCGGAATTTCTTTTAGACTTTGAAATGGGTCTTTTTGGTCACCATAATATGGAACGTTATTATGACTTAACGAATAAAGAGGTCATTAAAGTTGATTTTTTTGATGTTGTCACGGGTGAGAAAGATCATATTGATCTATGGTATTACCGGCAATTTAAGACTGAAATAGGTTGTTATTATATCAATAATAAACACCTTGTAGCTAGTGGTATGAGTAATGGTAATGACCGATTAGAGCCAAATCTTGAGGCTTTATATTATATGCTTCATTTGGTTGACCGTAAGCGTTTAGTTGAAAAAAAAGATATCTCTGCTTTTGATTCGCTTTTAAGTCAAATGCCAATCAATGATGTATACGCAATTTGTTTGGAACAGTTCAAGGCGACTAAAAATATGGACTCAGACTCCTTACGATTGATAGTGAATCAGGCAATAAATGATGGTTTTTTGTTAAAAGGGACAGATAGTCACCGGCGTAGTCGTTGGATGCGTAAAGCTCAGAAGCATAAGGGACTTATTGCTGTTCTTGGCGGCGATGGCGCTGGTAAGACTACGGTGATTAATTTAGTGATGAAAAGACTTAGTAGCCAACTCCCCCCATTTAATTCTGTTTGGCTAAAATTTCGTCGTGTATATCATAAGTCTTGGTTATATCGTAGGGTTCGTAATTTTATTAAACGACAACAGTTCAACTTGGATAAAGAAACTTTTTATGATAGCTACATTGCTTTATATGCAGCAAAGGTACGGATGCCACTATACAAATGGTTTTGTATGAAAGGAAGGATTAACTTTATTGACCGTTATTTTTTGGATTTAGGAATTAAGCGAAAAGAAAGTCCAATTGCATACTATGATTCTATTCTTCAAAAAAGCTTTCATTGTACTATTCCTGATGGGGCTGTTATTTTAAGGGCTAGTCCATCTAGGATGTTTGCAAGGAAAGGAGAGCTCCCTGTGGCTAATGCCTTTGATTACTATAAAATTATTTTCAAGTGGGCCTTTGTTTCCAGGGTGCCTTATGTAGTCTCAATGAGTACAGATAATGCTAGTCCGTTGAATACATCTGATCACTTAGCTGATTTTATTTCAAAGAAGTTTTCTCGAAAATCATAATGCCTTTATTTGTAAGTTGGAGTTGGATGTATGTTTTTTTTGTAGCAGTTTGCCCTTTTTTTAATATGAAATAGTATAAGCTTAATATAGGTGGGTTCCTCTATGAAATTTTGGATTGTTAATATTAGGGTAGCTTTAAGTTAATTAATATTCTTTTTGGAAGTTAATTTTTTAGTAGTTGTATGTAGGGCAAATGGGACGTAACTATGTGGTCAAATAAATCGATTCTTATAACAGGTGGTACCGGTTCGTTTGGCCAATGTTTTTTGAAAAGTATTTTGCGCGAATCGCCTGATGTTAAGAGGGTTGTTATTTTCTCTCGTGATGAGTTGAAACAATTTGAGATGTCTCAAGAATTCCCTACAGATAAATACCCTTGTTTGCGGTATTTTATAGGTGATATTCGTGACCAAGAAAGAATTAATAGGGCTCTTTCAGGTATTGATACAGTTATTCATGCGGCAGCACTTAAACAAGTGCCTGCGGCAGAATATAATCCTTTTGAATGTATAAAAACAAATGTTATTGGTGCGCAAAATTTAATAGAAGCTTGTTTTAATAATTGTGTTAAGGATGTTGTTGCACTTTCTACAGATAAGGCAGCTGCGCCGATTAATTTGTACGGAGCAACAAAGTTATGTTCTGATAAATTGTTTGTCGCCGCAAATAACATTAAGGGTGATCAGGATATACGGTTTAGTGTCGTTCGATACGGGAATGTGATGGGGAGTAGGGGTTCGGTTATTCCTTTTTTTCTCAGTAAGCGAGATAGTGGCGTTTTGCCAATTACCAGCAATGATATGACGCGTTTTAATATATCTCTTTTGGATGGAGTTGAAATGGTTCGTTGGGCGTTTAAAAACGCTAAAGGCGGGGAAGTTTTTGTTCCAAAAATTCCTTCTTATCGTGTAACTGATCTCGCGACAGCGATTGGGCCTGAGTGTGAGCAGAAGGTCGTGGGCATTCGTCCAGGTGAGAAGCTTCACGAAGAAATGATTACGGTGAGTGATAGTTATAATACGGTCGACTTAGGAAAGTATTACGCTATTTTGCCTCAAAGTGCTGACTACACAATGGGTGAGTATTGTGAAGCAACAGGAGCTACATCGGTTGAGCCTGGTTTTAGTTACGATAGCGGTGCAAATGATGATTTCTTAAGTATTAAAGATTTGAGGCGGTTAATTCAGTCGCATGTTGGCCCTGAATTTATAAGTTAGGAATTAACATTGGCTACTATCCCTTATGGTCGACAAGAAGTCACCCAGCAAGATATTGAAGCAGTAGTTGACGTGCTTGAGTCAGATTTTTTGACTCAAGGCCCAGCGGTTCCCAGATTTGAGGAATTGGTTGCTTCGTACTGTGAGGTCAATCATGCTGTTGCGGTTAATTCGGCGACTAGTGCGCTTCATATTGCCTGTTTGGCGTTAGGGTTGGGTCCGGGTGATTGGTTGTGGACGAGTCCGGTTACCTTTGTGGCATCTGCAAACTGTGGACTTTATTGCGGAGCTCAAGTTGATTTTGTTGATATTAATCCTGAAACTTACAACATATCAGTCACGGCACTTGAAGAGAGATTAATTCAGGCAGAAAGAAGGGGCTGTTTACCTAAGGTGGTTATCCCCGTGCACCTTAGTGGACAGTCTTGTGAAATGCAGGCTATCTTTGAGCTTGGGCGTAGGTATGGGTTTGCTATTATTGAAGATGCATCTCATGCTATTGGAGGGAAGTATCAAGGTAAGCCTATAGGTAATTGTTATTATTCTGATATTACTGTTTTTAGTTTTCATCCGGTTAAGATAATTACTACCGGTGAGGGTGGAATGGCGGTCACTAATGATAAAGTGCTTGCCCAAAAAATGGAATTATTAAGAAGTCATGGGGTTACGCGTGATCCTAGCTTAATGGTGCAGCAGGTGGATGGCCCTTGGTCTTATCAGCAGATTGATTTGGGGTTTAATTATCGAATGACTGATATTCAAGCAGCGCTTGGAATTAGTCAGCTAGAACGGTTGGATGCATACATTGCTAGACGGCATGAGATAGCGACAATTTATAATGATGCTTTACAAGAACTGCCGGTGGGTATTCCTTTTCAGCATTCAGACTGTTTTTCGGCTTTTCATTTGTATATTGTTTGTTTGAGGTCTGCAAATCAAGAGAGTAATCATCTTGATGTTTTTAAGAGACTTCGTGCTGAGGGTATTGGTGTGAATCTTCATTATATTCCTGTGCATATGCAGCCTTATTATAAAAAGATGGGTTTTCAAAACAATGATTTTCCTAAGGCGATAGCCTATTATCAGAAAGCGATTAGTTTGCCAATTTATCCATTGCTTGATTTTGAGCAACAACAATCAATTATCAAGTCGCTAAAACATATACTTTGAGAAATTGATTTAATCTTTTTTCTGTAATGTTTATATTATGAAAGTAGCATTTCGCGTTGATGTAAGTGTTGATATGGGTGTTGGGCATTTAATGCGGTGTGTTACGTTGGCGAATGCCCTTCGTCAGATTGGCGCGCAGATTATTTTTATAAGTGATGATCGTTTGGGTATTGTGACACGGCATGTGCCGGAAATTGACTACCATCAGCTTGAGATAACAGATCCTAAAGGGGTAAATAAAAAAGAAGAAGGGTCGCTGTATTCCGATTGGCTACGACTAGGCTGGCATGAGGATGCTAAGCAAACTAAACAATTCTTGGCCGATTGGCAGGCGGATTGGTTAGTGGTTGATCATTATGCTATAGACCGGCGTTGGCATCGAGTGCAAAAACAAGTGGTTCACAGAATTCTAGTGATTGATGATTTGGCTGACAGAAAGCATGAATGTCATTTGCTATTGGATCAGACCTTTGGTCGTAAGTCTGATGCGTACATTGGATTGGTTCCTAAGGATTGTAAGCTTTTGTTGGGAAGTCAATATGCTCTACTTAGGCCTGAGTTTTTTAACCTGAGAGATAAGTCCTTGCAAAAGCGTAAACATCAAACAGAAATTAATAATGTTTTGATTTTTATGGGGGGAACTGACAGTAAGAATTTAACAGAGGTTGCTTTAAACGCAATTGAAAAAATCCCTTGGCCCGTTAAGAAGCCTTCGGTTTCTATTGTCTTATCCAGTAAAGCGCCATACTTGGAGCGTATCCAGGAGATATCAGATCAATCTAGCTGTGCTGTAACAATATATGTTGATTGCAGAAATATGGCTAAATTAATGTTAGATGCCGACGTTGCTATAGGTGCTGGAGGTACCGCGTCGTGGGAGCGCTGCGCATTAGGGTTACCTGCATTCGTTATTGCCTTTGTAGCTAACCAAAAGCAGGTGGTAGATATGTTGGAGGTTGTTGGTGCTGTAAAACAATGGGAGCGTTCTGTTGGCTTAGTTGATTTGTTGTTAGATCTATCAACATCTCCTAATTTGCTGCAGGATATGGCTAGCAAGGCATCATCAATAACAGATGCTACTGGAACTTGTTATTTGGTGAACCAAATGAGGATGGGCATTGATGTTTGAGTCGCGAGTAACATCAATAGACGATATGGGATTATATTTTTTATGGGCAAATAATCGTGTTGTGAGGAGTAATGCATTCTCTAGTGGGTTGATCTTGTGGGATGACCATGTTGATTGGTTTAAAATGAAGTTACTAGATGACTCTTGCTTTATGTATGTTATAGAGAAAGACACAGAGGCTATAGGGCAAGTTAGGTTTGATATTGAGAATAAGAAAGTAGTAGTTGGCTATTCACTGGATTCTAGATTTCGTGGTAAAGGGTATGGAGTTGGTGTTTTACAATGTGCAATTTATTCTGTAACAAGGGCAATGGGGAGGCCGTTCATCTTACAGGCGCAGGTGAAGGAGTCTAATTACCCTTCTTTGAGAGTGTTCCAGAAATTAGGTTTTTATGATGCGTCTTATGTTATAGAAAGAGATGGTATTATCACGTTCGAAAAGCCTATTGGCTGATAGGGCGTTCTAAGGGTAAGTTGGTTGGGGTGTTTAGTGAAACAAGTACAGATAAATAAAAGAAAAATAGGAGAGGGTTGCTCTCCTTATATTGTAGCGGAAGTATCAGCGAATCATAATGGTAGCCTTCAGCGTGCTCTAGAGATTATTAGCATGGCGAAGGACATGGGGGCAGATGCGATAAAATTGCAAACCTATACACCAGATACGCTAACCATTGATTGTGATGAGGCTGATTTTCTTATTCAAGGTGGTCTTTGGGATGGTTATAATCTTTACCAATTATATGAATGGGCACATATGCCCCTTTCTTGGCATAAAGATTTGTTTGAGCATGCAGCTAAGATAGGAATTACTTGCTTTAGCACCCCTTTTGATGAGACAGCAGTCGACCTTTTGGAGGATTTGAATGTGCCCGCTTATAAGATTGCTTCTTTTGAGATGACTGATTTGCCGCTTATAAAGTATGTTGCCCAAACTAAAAAGCCAATGATTATTTCGACGGGAATGGCAAATCTTGAAGAGATTGGGGAGGCTGTTCAGGCTGCGCGTGATAATGGTTGCGATGAGCTGGTTCTATTGCATTGTATTAGCAGTTATCCTGCTCCGGTTGATCAGTCTAATTTGCGCACAATTCCAGATTTGGCGAGGCGGTTTGGGGTGATTTCAGGCCTGTCAGACCATACTTTAGGCACGGTTGTGTCGGTTGCCAGTATTGCTCTAGGAGCATGTGTAATAGAAAAACATGTCACAATGAGTCGGGAGGATAAGGGTGCTGATAGTGCATTTTCTCTTGAGCCAAATGAATTGAAAAGGTTATGTGATGAGACGAAGAGTGCTTGGGAATCTCTTGGAAACGCAGGTTATGAGCGCAAGCCAGTTGAAGAATCATCAATGAAGTTTCGTCGCTCAATTTATGCTGTGCAGGATATTAAAGCGGGTGAGGTATTAACAAAGGAGAATATTAGACGAATAAGACCTGGGTTTGGTTTGTCGCCTAAGTTTTATGAGCAGGTAATTGGGCAAACTGTTAGAAAAGATATATGTAGGGGACAGCCGTTAGATTGGTCATTCTTGGAGAGTTAAGTGTATAAAGCCGTGCTGATTGGTTTGGGTAATATTGCATGGAAGCTAGGGCGGGATTCTGTTTCAGGGGCTAGCTTGAGCCATAGGGATGCATTTGATCAGAATCATAAGGTTGAATTGATTGCCGGTTATTCTCCAGAACAAGAAGAAATTCAATGTTTTGAAAACGAGAGCGAGCTTTCTGGGTATAGTGATATTATTCAAATGTTTGAGAAAGTGAGACCAGATATTGTATCAATATGCTCGCCTCAAGCATTTCACTCAGAACAGGTGGCATTGTGTTTTAAGTATAAGGTGCCAATGGTATGGCTAGAGAAGCCAGCAGCAACTCGTGCCTGTGATGCAATGGAGTTGGATGAGTCTCGTAAACAGATGTTAAAGCCATCGGTGGTTTTGGTTAATTTTCAGCGTCGCTATACTGAAAGTTATCAAAAGTTGAGACAATTGATCCAGCAAAAAGAATACGGTTCTCTACTGGCAGTAGAGGTTCATTATTCGCGGGGGCTTATGCTTAACGGTTCTCATATGATGGATATGCTTGCTTATCTGTTTCCTGAGTTTGAATATGAATTGCTTTGGGTTGAATCTGGTGAACAATTAAGCAATCCAGATTTTATTGTGCGTTTATCGAAGGAGATAATTGTTCATGTTTGTGGTATTGATTCGTTGTTTCATAATATTGATATCAGGGTGACGTGCGAGCAGGGAAGGTTATCAATTGAGCATGGTGGCATGACAATTAGGGTTGAGGAAGTTAGAGAAAACGAGATGTTTTCTGGGTTTTATCGTCTTTATGATAAACGACAGGACGATCTTGGTGCAGGGGGGTTCAGTCATGCGTTTGATTGGGCGTTAAATGATTTGATTGAATCTTTTGAGCAAGATCGTCAGCCAATTAGCAATCTTTTGACTGCGGTTAAAGGGCAGAAATTAATCGAAAAAGTATTCAAGTTTAGCGGTGTTTAGTGAGTATCTTTATTTCAGCAGTTGAGGTTGGAAGTGTTCGGGGGCTTATTCCTGTTTGTCATGAGTTTATAAGAAGTGGTTATTCGGTCTTGATTGAACGAAGAGGGTATTTTGCAGAAGAAGAAATTGATGAATTAGCACCTTTTTACATAGATCATTCTCTGGATACTGATGAGGATTTGAGGCTGTTTTTGGAAAATAACTGTATAAAAGTTTTGTTGTTTTCCGTTAATGTTTCAGAATGCCGTCCCTTGAGAATCGCTCGGGTTGCTCAGGCGATGGGGATTTATACGGTTCATCTCCTTGATTATTGGAATGGTTATAAGGCTCGCATGGAATTGGATGGCGAGGCCATGTTTCAGCCCACTAGCTATTTGGTCCCCGATGAATATGCTAGGCAGCAAGCCGCTAGCGAGGGGATTCTAATGGATTTAATAAAGGTAGTTGGCCAGCCTGCTTTTGCTAAGAATGGAGTTGTTTTTCGAGATGCGTGTCAGCAAGGTAATCCGTTTGAATCGCGAGTTAAGAATGGTATTCAAGTTCTTTTGTTTGTTTTGGAGCCAGTTCTTAATGATCAAGGTAGTTCAGTGTTAGAAAATTCTAGTTATCGTGGATATACTGAAAAAGATGTAATTCAAATGTTGGTGAGTGCGCTTAAATCTGTAAAGAGGCAATTTTTTGTCGTGGTGTTGCCGCATCCTAGGCAAAATGTGGCTGAACTTGAAGGGATGTGGCATTCGAGCGGAGGAGACTTCTATGGGGAGATACAAAGTAAAGTGCGTGGGCGTGATTTATTGCCTTTCGTTCAGGGGGTCGTTGGTATGGCGTCAACATTACTTTATGAGGCATGGCTGGTTGGTAAGCCAGTGTTAAGTATTCAGCCAGGGTTAAGAAATGATTCTTTACGCATGTTGCAAGGAAAGTCAGGTGTTGAATTTATTGACCAATATGTAAATGCTGAGGTGAATGTTGGTGAGTGGTTATCTGAATTAACGGCGATATCATTTCAACAATCGAAGTTGCGAAGTGAACTCTCGGAACATGAACTAGCGCCTATGAGAATTGTTGAAGAGATATCTGAACTTATGGGTAGCATTTAAATAAAGGTAGTAATATGAATGTGGCAATTATTCCAGCTCGCGGTGGTAGCAAGAGATTACCAGGTAAGAATATTAGGCCTTTTTTAGGCAAGCCTATTATTGCTTATTCTATTGAAGCTGCGTTGGCTTCAAGTTTGTTTGAGAAAGTGTTGGTTTCTACTGATTCCGAAGAGATTGCAGAGATTGCAAGAGAGTATGGCGCGGTAACGCCATTTTTACGACCAATCGAACTTTCTGATGATCAAACAGCAACTGCTCCTGTTATAGAGCATGCTCTTCGCTGGCTTCGGGAGCAGGGAGAAAATATTAATTATGCTTGTTGCATTTATGCAACGGCTCCTTTTGTTCAGCCTGATTATATTAAGAGAGGGTTTGATTTATTGGCGCAAGAAAACTGTACGACCACTTATTCGGTGACAAGTTTTCCTTTCCCTATTTTTCGTGCATGTAAGATTAATGAAAATGGTAGCTTAGAAATGTTTTGGCCAGAAAATGAATTAGCTAGGTCACAAGATTTACCTGAGGCTTATCATGATGCTGGACAATTTTATTGGCTACATGTCGATAGATTTTTACAACAAAAGAAGTTGTATGCATCAGATTCAAAACCTGTAATTTTACCGCGCCATTTAGTTCAGGATATTGATACCTTAGAAGACTGGGTAAGGGCGGAGTACATGTATAAAGCCATTGGCTTGATCTAATAAAAGAGGAATTATAGTAAATGAAACTTGCATTACATGGAGGCGAAAAAACAATTAAGAGTGATTTCTCCTTATATAAAAGTTTAGGCGAGGAAGAGCGAGTTGCTGTTAATGCAGTTTTGGAGCAAGGTGTTTTATCGCAATTTTTGGGTTGCTGGCACGAGGACTTTTATGGTGGCGCAAAGGTTCAAGAGTTCGAGCGTGCTTGTGAGAAATTTTTTAACGTTAAGCATGCTATTACGGTTAACTCTTGGACATCTGGTCTTATTGCGGCGGTAGGTGCTTTGAATATTGAGCCGGGAGATGAAATTATTGTCAGTCCTTGGACTATGTGCGCAAGTGCGACAGCTATTTTACATTGGAATGCCATACCTGTTTTTGCTGATATTGAATCAGAGACGTTTAATATCGACCCTAAGGCCGTTGAGAAAAACATCACTCCTTTTACTAAAGCAATAATGGCCGTGGATATTTTTGGCCATTCTGCTGATATGGATGCATTAATGGAAATTGCGCAAAAGTATAACCTTAAAGTTATTTCGGATGCAGCGCAATCGCCTGGGGCCTTATATAAAGGTAAGTTTGCAGGAGCTCTTGCTGACATAGGAGGGTACAGCTTAAATTATCACAAGCATATCCATACCGGTGAGGGAGGCGTTATCGTGACCGAAGATGATGATTTGGCAGAGCGAATGCGTTTGATTCGTAATCACGCCGAGGCAGTGGTTGGAGATAAACAAACGAAAAGCTTGAACAATATGCTTGGTTATAATTTTCGTCTTGGTGAAATTGAATCTGCTATTGGAATAGAGCAGTTGAAGAAGCTGAGTGGTTTAGTTAGGTCAAGGCAGAGCTTAGCCGAGCGATTGAGCTCAGGGTTGCATGAGCTCGATGGATTGTCTATACCTGTGGTTAGGCCTGAATGTACGCATGTTTATTATTTTTATCCCCTAATAGTTGATGTTGATTACCTTGGGTGTAGTCGAGACTTGATTGCTAAGGCCTTAATCGCTGAAGGCGTTGATGTAAGTACGACGTATCAGAACTTACACTTGCTACCCATGTACCAGAAAAAGATTGCATATGGCTCTAACGGTTTCCCATGGAGCTCAGAAATATGTCGGAGGAATGTGAGTTATGAGAAGGGTATTTGTCCAGTTGCTGAAGAATTGAATGAAAAAAGTTTTCTTGGTTTTGGGATGTGCGTTTATGACCTAACAGTGAAAGATGTTGATTTGATTATCTGTGCATTCAAGAAAGTTTGGGGAAACCTTAATGAGTTAAAATTGAATGCTTGATTCCTCTGAAATTGAGGAGCTATTTCCAGTAGCATCTGGTGATATAACGCTCCGATTGTTTAATCTAGGCGATATTAATGATCGTTATGTTAATTGGTTAAATGATCCTGAGGTTGTTAAGTATAGCAATCAACGTTTTAAGAAACATACGGTGGGAACATGCGTGGATTATTATCATTCTTTTGCTGATAGTGAAGGAATTTTTTTGGCTATTATAGCGAGTACTGGCCTAATGTTAGGAACAGTGACTATTTATTGTGATTCTCAACATGAAACAGCTGATATTGGTCTTATGATTGGGGATACGATGCAATGGGGTAAGGGGTATGGGGCAAGGGCTTGGGGTGTAGTATTAAATTTACTGAGCCATGACGCCTGTGTGCGAAAAGTTACAGGGGGAACGTTAGATTGTAATTATGGAATGATAAAAATAATGAGGGGTTCGGGGATGCAAGAGGATGGTGTTCGGAGGGCTCAGAATATTATTAATGGCCGAGCTCATGATGTGTTATATTTTTGTGTTTTAAGATAAGTGAGGCTATTAGTTTGATGCTTTATTCTAAAGAAGTTACCGCCACCTTTTTGTTGGCCTCGGTTGTTTGTGTTGATCTGGTGTCGAAAAATAGGGTAATGAATCTTTATGAATTGGTAATAGTGTAATGAAATATTGTAAGGAGTGTTTGCAGCCAGATACTAGGCCTAACACCTTGTTTACAGGTGCAGGTATTTGTCCGGCTTGTAATTATTTCCACCTACTTAAAAAAGTGGATTGGGATGAGAGGTACGGTATTCTTGTTGATTTGGTAAATAGTTTTCCTAAAAGTAAGAAGCATAAGTTTGATTGCATTATTGGGGTTAGTGGGGGTAAAGATAGTACCCGCCAAGCACTTTTTGTGCGTGACAAGCTTGGTTTAAATCCTTTGCTTACTTGTCTTTCTTATCCCCCGCAACAGATTACTGAGCGTGGTGTTGATAATATTTCTAAGTTGATTGATTTGGGGTTTGATTGTGTTATAGCAGCCCCTGCTCCTGGTACATGGCAGCAGTTAATGCGGCATAGCTTTGATCGTTTCACAAACTGGGCGAAGTCGACAGAGCTGGCTTTATTCAGTTCTGTTCCGCAGTTGGCGATTCGCTATGATATTCCTTTGATTCTTTGGGGTGAAAACCCTGGGCTACAGCTTGGTGATCTGAAAACATTAGGTCGCACAGGTTATGACGGTAACAATCTGCGCAATATGAATACGCTATCTGGCGGTGCGTTGGATTGGATGCTGGAGATGCACGAGGATGTTGGTGATTTGATTCCGTATCGCTACCCAACGTTGGAAGATTTTGATCAGGCAAATATTCAAATTGTGTACCTTGGCTGGTTCTTAGGTGATTGGTCGTTAGTGAATAATGCGAGTTATGCGTGCTTAAGTGGCTTGGAAATACGCGAAGATACGGTTGAGAATACTGGTGATCTTTATGGGGTAACCTCTCTAGATGAAGACTGGGTGACTCTTAATCAGATGATTAAGTATTACAAGTTCGGATTTGGTCGTGTTACAGACTACGTCAACGAAGAGATTCGATTAGGCCGTATGACTCGCGAACAAGGTATCTTTACTGTGACTAAATATGATGATTCTTGTAGCGATAATTACATCGAAAGCTTTTGTAAATACATTGATATCAGTGTTGATCAGTTCTGGAAACAAGTTAGGGGATCAGTTAATTTAGACTTATTCTCTTTGGAATCGGATGGCAGTATTCGAAGAAAGTATGAGGTGGGGGTTGGACTGTAAACACATTTGGGTGTTTATGGTTTAATTGTTTTGTTCTTAGAGCTTAGTCAAAATAGTAAGTTATTGAGAGGTAAAACGTGTATACAACTGAACAAGAAAAGTTTTGGGCGGGTGAGTTTGGTGATGATTATGTCGATCGTAATCAAGGAAGTGAGTGGATTTCGGGGTATCTAGCACATTTTTATGATGTTTTGAAACGGGTTCCAGAAGTGAGTTCTGTTGTTGAATTTGGCTGTAACCGTGGCATGAATTTACAGGCATTGCGACAACTTTTACCGAAAGCAGAACTTCATGGCATAGAGATAAATGAAAAGGCTGCATCAGTTGTTAACGAGTGGGGACTACTGTGACTGAAGCCTCTATATTGGATGTCGAGTTCAAAAGCTCCTTTGATCTGACGTTTATTAAGGGCGTGTTGATTCATATTAATCCAGATCGACTTAGTGATGTCTATGAAAGGCTTCACAGGTTTTCTAACCGATATATTTGCTTAGCTGAATATTATAACCCCTCTCCAGTGGCTTTACTTTATCGAGGAAACGAAGAGCGTTTATACAAGCGTGATTTTGCAGGAGAAATGCTAGACTAGTTTCCTGATTTGCAGCTGATCGATTATGGCTTTACCTACCATAGAGACCTGAAATATCATCATGATGATATCAATTGGTTTTTATTGGAAAAGAAAAACTAAATATTATTTCTACTCTTAGGATGCTTATGGTTAAGCCGCTTGTTGGTGTTATTGATTATGGTGCAGGTAATTGTACTTCCGTCAGGAATACAATATCGAAAATTGGATTGCGTAGCCGCTTGGTTAGTAGCTCTGAAGACTTTTTAGATATAACAATTTTATTGATCCCTGGAGTTGGAGCATTCCCTTTGGCGATGAAGGCCTTGAATGACTTGAAGTTAGTTGAGCCTATTCGTGATTTTGCCCATCAGGGGCGGCCTGTTATTGGTATTTGCCTGGGCATGCAGTTGTTGGCAGATGCGTCTTACGAGCAAGATTATACGCGGGGTTTGGAATTGATTCCGGGTGAAGTAAAACCGTTAGCTGATCCTGATTGGCATATTGGATGGAATACACTGGAGGTTGTAGGGGAAGATGCTATTGCTGAGAATAGTGACGGCTACAGCTTTTTTTTTAACCATTCATTCGAATTTGAGGCCCCCTCAGAATATGTGACTGGGGTAGCCAGAGTTGGTCGGCCAATCGTTGCGATGGTTAGGAAGCGTAATGTCTGCGGCTTTCAATTTCATCCGGAGAAAAGCCAGAAAGCGGGCATGGAGCTTATGAAGAGGGTCATTAAGGAGTTGATTGGTGCTTAGAAAAAGACTTATAGGTGTCGTGACGATTCGTAATGGCTGGGCTGTGCAGTCTTTGGGATATCATCGATATTTACCGATTGGTAAGCCTGAGTGCATTGTAGAGAATCTCGATCGTTGGGGTGTGGATGAGATTTTCGTTCAATTGATTGATCGTAGTATCAAAAGTTTAGGTCCGGATATTGAGTTAATTGAGAAAATAGCTAATAGGGGGCTTTCTACACCCTTAGTTTATGCCGGAGGGATTTCATCAGAAGTAGAGGCTGTAAGCGTGATTCGAGCTGGGGCTGATCGAATCTGCTTGGATGCCTTATTGCATTCAAATCATGATGAGGTTCGAAATGTTGCCTATCGTCTCGGTGGCCAGGCTGTTATAGCTAGCCTGCCACTGGTTACCGCTGACGATGGGGCGAAACAATGGTATAACTATCAGACTAAGAAAATTACAGCAGTGGACGAGTCATTAGTTTCCTTGTTTAAGGATGGTGCCGTGTCTGAGGCCGTATTGATAGATTGTGAAAACGAAGGGCAGCCAAATGCTTTTGATTTTGGTTTGTTGTCTATGTTTGCGGATCAGAATATTCCGCTAATTCTGTTTGGCGGATTGAGCGAACCGGAGCAATTAGAAAAAGCGTTATTAATGCCAAGGGTCTCCGCAGTAGCAGTTGGTAATTTTCTTAATTATTGCGAGCATTCCGTTCAAAAGTTAAAAACTAAGCTGGTAGCCGCACCTATCAGACCAGCTTTTTATTGCGAAAATAGTTTGAGGTAAGGTTGTGATTGAAATTCATCAGTGTAATAGGTGCTTGTACACCAGCAATCATCCGTTAGGACTAACTATTGATGATGATGGCATTTGTTCTGGATGCCGTGTTCATGAGGAGAAAGACGCTTTAGACTGGAGTGAACGTTGGTTGGGTCTTGAAGACTTGGTTAGAAGCTATCGTAGTAAAAGTTCAAGTATTTATGATTGCATAGTTCCTGTGACGGGAGCTCAAGATTCTTATTACATTCTACATATTGTTAAAGAAAGATTAGGGTTAAACCCATTGCTTGTTTCTTATAATAAATATTGGAATACACCTGTTGGTATTAAAAATCTTGCAAATCTGAGAATAAGGTTTAATTGCGATATATTGATACAGAATGTAAACCCAAAGGCTGTGAAGGGGATTGTAAAGAATACACTACGTAGCATTGGTAGTATTTATTGGCATTGTATTGCTGGCCAGACTGTTTTTCCTGTGCAAACGGCCGTTCGTTATAAAATTCCGTTGATAATCTGGGGTGCGCATCAAGGGATGGAGCAGGTTGGTATGTTTTCTCATGAGCATGAACCGGAAATGACGCGCCGTTATAGAAAAGATCATGACTTAATGGGGTTAGAAGCGGATGACCTGTTATCTAACTTTGATACGCTCACCGAGAGTGATATTTGGCAATATCGATACCCAGAAGATGATGAAATTAATGCTATAGGTGTTAGAGGTATTTATTTAAATAACTATGTGCGCTGGGATCCTAAGTTGCAACATGAGGCTATGATTGAAAGGTATGGTTATTTAACCTCTCGATTTAGTCGCACTTTTGATTGCTATGACTATGTTGATTGTTACAATTATATGGGGGTTCATGATTTGTTGAAATTTTATAAGACAGGTTTTTCGAAGGTAACTGATCATGCTTGTAGGGAGATAAGACATGGTCGCCTAAGTAAAGAGCGTGCTTTAATATTGGTTGATTGGTTCCAGAATCAGTCAGTTAATTATTTCGATATGCTGTGTGAATGGTTAGGTGTTGAGCAAAGATCTTTGCAGTTTGTCCTTGATCTCCATCGGAGTGAGGGCATTTGGTTTAAGAATGAGTTGGGAGAGTGGTGTCGTAACAATGATGGAAGAAAAGATGCCCACATTACTAATGTTACTTCTCTTGGTTTTAACTCAAACGCCTCCTTGAGCTTAGATGAAAATGATGGTTATATTGTAATTGGAAAGGGATGGTCCTAAGGTTTTTTATAGTTACATATCATTGGTAGAGTTTAATGCTGGTATTTCTTAATTTTAATGCTTGAGGGTTAAATATGAGTTTATTGTTTTGTAAATTATTATCTTTGATTAAAACGCCGAAGTATATAATAAGAGAGTACTTTCATAGGCGCAGAGCCAATTCTGTCCAAAGACGATTTGTATTAGATTCACAATGTGTTTTGGTAGATGAATGTGTTGGGGAGTTAAATGAAAATGGCATTGTAATTTTACAAGACTATTTTGATACCGAACAAATGACTCGATTATCTAATGCGTTTGATTCGGTGGTTGTTGGTAAGAAATGCAAGCACAACCCAAAAGCATATGTTTCGGATGATTTTTTCGTAGAAAGTTCGGAATTGTTAGAGGTTGCTTAATGGTTTAAATTTTATGGTTGATATTGATGGAATTGATCTTTTTGAAAAAAACCAAAGGGCTATGGGCGTTTTACAAATTCGGACCTAGATTGTGGCATACCAGATTCTATGGCTAATTATGATGCAGTAGTCTCCTGTGAAGGTATTGAGCATATAGGCAACCCGCTTTTATTGCTTGAAACAATAAAGAAGCACTTGGTTGATGAGGGTGTATTGATCATAACTACGCCTAATACATGGTTTCCAGGAGCAAAGGTTCAGTATTTCTTGAGGGGGTTTTTCCCTAGTTTTCCTTGTCTTGTTGGGAAAATCGCTCGTGGAACGCATATGCATATTACGCCATGGTCGTTTGCGCATTTGTATTTATTCTTGAAGATGTCTGGTTTTTCTGAAATCAGGCTTCATGATGTGCCTGAAGCCAAGCCAAAACATTTTTATGAGTGGTTTGTGGGGATGCCGCAGTGGGTATATTGCAAGCTAAAAGAAAGAAACTCTAGTACGCGAGAGGAAAAGTTGTTTTGGAGTGATGCAGGTTCAAGGCAGTCGATATATGGGCGTAGACTTGTAGTGTCTGCAAAAAACAAGTTGTAACGTAAGAAAAGTGAAAGTGTAATGGCATAATTTAATTGGTTACCATAATTAGAGGCAATACTGCCCATTGCATTGCAACCAAAATGTTAGGAAACAGGTCGTTAGTGATTGGGTTTGTGGTGTTTGTTAAGATAAGGATGAATGGGTTGTTGACGGTTGGGTTCTGGGCTGTATAATTCACGGCTCAGTTTGGGCCAAGCAATTTTCTGGCTTGAGTCGGGAAAGAAAATAAGTTTGACGGGTTAGTTGACACGTAATTAAAAGTGTTTATAATAGTTGAACTCAGCAGGGCAGTAGCCTTGCCGCTCTTTAAAAATATAAATCAAAATAATTTGTGTGGGTACTGATATAGGATGTTGTAGTCTAACGACAAAACATCGACATCAGTATTCAAACGTTAATTCAAGTAATTTTGCGTTTAATTCTGGTTTCGAGCCAAGATTGGTTACTAATCTTATTTAGTAACAAA
>Ga0209494_1000233_pt1 | contig 23628 bp, 20 predicted proteins | sample EN1Hudseemescosm_FD_184628 | JGI IMG/M metagenome (GOLD analysis project Ga0209494, IMG submission 184628) | Methane-oxidizing microbial communities from mesocosms in the Hudson Canyon - EN1B Hudson Canyon (SPAdes) (version 2) | ecosystem: Environmental > Aquatic > Marine > Cold seeps | place... | reverse complement strand
TTCAAAAAAATGGACAATGCCAATTAGAAATTGGAAAACAGCATTAAATTATTTTATGATTGTATTTGAAGACAGATTAAAAGATCATATTTAAAAACGGCAGTTACACAGAATTATTTACAGTCTCCTTTCGTACCGCTGGACTTCAAACCCCGTAAAGAGATAAACGAAAGCAATGATTTAATTCAGCCTTGAATTACCCTCTAGTACATCTCCTGATTTATATACACTACGCTCACTCAAACACCCATCCCTGAAGAGAGTAATACCTTTTACACCACCCAAATATGCTTTTTTTATAAGCTCTTCAATTTCAATAGCAGTGATAGTATTATTTAAGTTAATTGTCTTGGATATAGCATCATCTATACAGGGTTGCGCAGCTATAACAACATTGAGGTGCTCTTGTGGATTAATGTCAATCGCTGTTCTTAGTAATTTAGCTAGCTCCTGATATTCCTTAAAAATAGTTGTCGTTTCACCTGTTTCTATGGCGTATAAAATATCTTTCTTCTGTTCTGAACTCCATTTCTTATGGTCTTGTACATAATTAATGATGGCTGTCGCTGGTTTTTTTGTGAAGGGGTTAATTAAAGAAAAATAGGGCTCTATGCTATTTGATGCACCAACAATAAGTGATGAATTTCCTGTCGGAGGTAATGAAATAGTTGAACTATGTCTTAACCCTTGTTGCATTATTTTTTTATTAAGTTCTTGCCATTCTGCGAATGAAATAGTGCCTTGCTTTGAAAAACGCATTAAGTATTGTTTATCAGTCGCATATTTACTGGTAGAAAACGCACCAAAAGAACCTTTTTTTTCAGCTATCTGCATACTTTCATCTTTTGATGCATAATTCATTAAGCTTAAAATATCTTGTAAAAGCATATTTCCTTGCGTTGAGCCATAATTTATTCCTAATTCAACTAATAAATCAGCATAACCACACACGCCGATGCCAATTCTTCTTTTGGCTTCTAGGACTTGAGTATCAAACACCGAATTTTCAATACTAATCTCTATAGCTTTGTCTAAAGCTTGTGTCAGTATTCGACTTGATAAATCAATTGATGACCAGTCAACGCTTTTATGACCATCTTGGTCTTTCACTATCATTTGACCTAAATTAATATAGCTAAATTGACAGGCTTCTCCTTTACCCATAGGTAATTCAGCACAAGGTGAAAAACTTTCAAATTTGATTTCTGGTACTGGGTTTTCTTTCTGCATTCTTTCTAAAAAAAGGATACCTGGCTCACCACTGTAATGCATATTTTCTGCAATTTTAGTAAAAGTTTTTTGGTCTTTTTCAGATGCTCTATTCTCAATAATCCTCTGCATGAATTGATCACCTGCTGATACCGAAATATTAAACTTAAAGGTATTAAAGTCTGCATTTCTTTTTGACTCGATGTAATCAAGAACTTTTGGGTGCTCCGCATCTAAATTAGTGATGCCCGCTACTGAGCGTCTGCATTTTTTACTCACATCTTGGAGTACTTTATTTAGTTTATACAGTTCTTGAGTAGGCTCTTCTATTGAGTCTAGTGAAAACCCTACGCCCATTCCTGCAATAGATGATTGCTCAATTTGTTTTTTTATTTTTGTAAAATCTTGACGTAAATCCGCATTCAGAACAGTGCAGGCATTCAGTGATTTAGAACCGTTTATATTTGTTAGTATCGAGGTACCGATAGTTACTTTTTTTGCGTAAATTAAAGTGCTAAATTGATTTCTTGTCACAACATCGACAGGAAATAACTTTTCTGCAACGCTATCAAATAGATTATTAACCTCAGCATCAGACACCTGCTCACCTTGGGGTTTTCCTGGAATAATATTTCTTATGATGAATACTTCATTTTGAAAATGTGACATTTTTATTCCTATACTGACCCAAATAATAAATAGCAGATACTGTTTTTACATGTCGCTTAATAACTATCTGCCTCGTCCTTAAATAATAGGGCTAGTTTAAAGTGATTAAACTAACGTGGCTGTTTTGACAAATTTGTGAGGCGGATACACTAAACAGGACACGTAACTTTAAATACTATTAGGGGTTGTAAGCCAAATAGGTGTTTCGTTTATTAGACGATAACTAGCTTGGCCGGTTTTGATACACTTCGAAAATCGATAATCACAGGAGATTTAAATGTCTGGAATACCCATAAAAGGGGGGGGGAAGTTAGTTGACGTTTGATATTCAGCAGTACGAAAAGCCCTGCTAGTCTCTATTATCAGTACCACCCTCTTCGTAAACTTCTAACTGTTGATAACAATAGTTAGAAATCCTAATGGCTGAAATTGTCGCGGGTAACGACTCCAAGTCGGGGGTTGCTACATCGCCCCAAAGAGACAAATTTGTCTAATCAGACATTAACCCAAGAGTACGATTAAATAGCCACAAGTTAGAAATTAAGAACGACTTATCACTTAAATAGAGCAAGCAAAATTAATTAGACAAATTTGTCAAAACTGATTTTGTAGCGTAACAATTTATACTGATGACATCTTAATAACTGGCTAATAATAAACTTAATCGAGAATTGAAAAATGCTGAATGATGACGGTAGTAAATTGAATAACATAAAAAAAATGGCCTCACTATTTTTAAATAACCCAATTGACTTATTAAATAGAGTCAATGTTTTACAAAAACAATCAGGTAGCGAGCCTTTAAATATTGTTGTTTTTGGTAAATACAATCATGGAAAAAGTTCATTATTGAATGCATTAATAAAGCAAGATATTTTTAAAGCTGAAGATGTTAGATGCACCATTAAAACACAACACTTTAATGATACTGAGCAGGGTATTACATGGACAGATACACCTGGAATTGATGCGGATGAAAATGATGACCAAATTGCAGAATCGGCAATCAAAAATGCAGATATTGTTTTGTTCATACATGATGTTATTTCAGGAGAACTAGATAAAAAAGAATTAGATTTTATGATCGACTATGCAGAAGGCATAGGCAAAGGAAAGTTAAGGGTAGTATTGAGCAAAATAGACCAGATTCAGGTAGAGGAGTTAGTGACAGTTGAAAAAATAATCCAGGAGCAAATTAAACCTTTTAGCAATATCCCTTTATATGCTATTTCATCAACTCGCTATCAAAAGTACATTAAAACAGGCAGCCATTCCTTTTTAAATAAAAGTGGATTTAAAGAATTTTTACCAGTAATAGATCAAGTTATTAAGGATAAGGAAGAAAACCGTCGTAATGAAATAAACAGCATTTTCGATGTTTTACTAAAAGATTTAACACAAGCAAAAATAAAACAAAAAACCTGTGTTGCCGTCTGTTTAGAAAAGCTGAATCAACAGAAAGGTGCATTTGAATTAGCAAAAATAAATTTACATAACCATTTACAATAGGATTATTATAATGCCATTACCTTGGATAGCAGTAACCATCGGCGTCGCAGCTGTAAGCTATATACTTTCAGATGATGATAGTGACGATGAACGAGCAAGAGAGCGCAACCGAGAAAACCGCCGTGAGGCACGGGAAGCACGCGAAGTATTTGAAGCTGAAAAAAAAGCTCAACAAGTTGCAGAGAAATTAAAGCACGCAAAAAGATTGATTAATACTTTTTTTCAAGCACATTATGGAGCAGCACCAGAAAGCATCAGGTATATCGATAATTGCCCAGAACTGTACCATCATCTACAGAGTCATATAAAAAACCCACCTATTAAAGTAGAGCAAGCAACAACAAAAATGCAACTTGAAATGGATAAACTAACCTCGATTAATCAACTTATTAGCATGGTTGAAAATCTTAAAAACAACGGTTAAAAAATGAAAATTTTCTCAAGTGTTTTACAATTCTTTACGCTGTTATCTGAGTATAAAGGCGTGGTTGATCAAGGCCATTACAAACAGCACAACGCAGAAATTGCTCACAAAAAATTATGTAACGCTTTAATGAAAAGCGTTACATCTTTAAAGCAAGATAAGCCAAAAAATAGCCCTTTTGATAATGAGATTAAACATCTCCTTGGTCAGGTTGAGCAAAGTTTACATACGATAAATAAAACGCAACAGGGATTAAAACATAGTATTGCCGTACAAAAAGAGCATCAAGATAAACTGATTTTACTTATTTTTGGCAAGGTCAACGCAGGAAAGAGTAGCTTCTCTAACTATTTGGTAGAAATATGTAAAGCGGCTTTGAATACTGAAGAAGCGCGCTATTTTTACTTTAAAGAAGGTAAAAAAATCCCTATAGACTCTTCTTTTAAAGAGGGATGTACAGAAACTACCGCTCAAATACAAGGCGTAGAAATTGGTAATTTATTATTGCTAGACTCCCCAGGGTTACATTCCACCACTGAGGAAAATGGTGCTTTAACGAAAGAGTACAGCGACAGTGCAGATTTAATTTTATGGCTAACAAGCTCAAATTCTCCAGGACAAACACAAGAGCTGAATGAACTAAAATTAGAACTGTCCAAAGGAAAAATTTTATTTCCAGTCATCACAAAAAGCGATTCACTCAAAGAAGAGGAAGTACTAGATAAAGGCCTGCCTGACATTGTTTCTATACTAACGATGAAAGATAAAAGCACTCAACAATGTCAGCAAGATGATGTTTATAAGCGTGCATTAAATAAATTAGCTACCTTAGATAGCGCATTTAAAAATAAGCAGCTTAAGAAGCCTGTCTCCATTTCAACGCATTACGCACAAAATAATATTGGGCAAGATGAAATATTAGAGACCGCTGGTATCCAATCGTTATTTGCGGGCTTAAATGACTTTTACCAGCAAGCGATTGAGCTTAAAAAAAATAATATTGAACAACAAATTATCCATTCCATTGAAAAAGTAAATACTTACCTAAGTACTGAAACATTACATCACTTTGAATCACTTAATAGCAACTTAAAGCAACAAAGAGAGAAAGTACAAGGCCAAACTGGTGCCATCAGCCAAACAGTACTTAATCAAGTGAACGTACATATTTTACCTATTGTTTCAAAACACGAGAAAACTCAAGATATTCAGGCAATCCAAACAGAAGTCAATGCCTTGATTACAAGGTGCTGCAATGAACAATTTGAACATTTGTTTGATCAACTATTTCAAAATCTAAACAAAGCGACGCTCAAAGATAATAAAGGAATTAATATTACCGCTGGGTTTTCAACTGAGCATATTGAATATGAAGAATATTTACCAAGTAAATCAAAGTCATTATTAGATGGGTTAGTATCCATTGGTAAAACACTTATTACACAGCCTAGTAACACGTATATTAAAGTAGGTGTAGAAATAGTTAGTGATATGATAAGTGACAAAAAAACACTTGAAAGCCATACTGTGTCTGAAGTTATTGGTATTGACTCTAAACAGCTAGAGGACAATATAAAGACAGAACTAGCAACAATAATTCCTGATTTGGTTGCCAACACCGCGAAAGAATTGATGACAGAATTAAACCCACTACAAAATATTGTTAATGATGCTCTGCAACATATCAATGATTTTAATAAAGATTAACTTAAACTAGGAAAAACGATGCAAGCTCACGAATATGAAAAACGAATCTTAATAGCTGTTAGTGGACTATCACCGCAAATATTAACGGAAACACTGTATGGACTTGCAGTCAAACAAGACTTTATTCCCACTGAAATACATTTAATTACGACGAAAAAAGGAGCAAGACTTGCTAGTAAAAGCTTACTAGAAGATGATGGGAAATTTTACACCTTATGTAAAGACTATCAGTTACCTGAAATTGATTTTAGTCAACAAAACATTCATGTTATTCAGGATGAAAATGGGGAAGAATTAGAGGATATACGCACACCAAAACAAAATGAAGCGGCAGCTGATTTTATGACCAATATTATTAAAGACCTGACGAGTGATGAAGGTTCCGCCGTACATGTTTCTATTGCGGGAGGACGTAAAACAATGGGTTATTATTTAGGTTATGCTCTATCTTTATTTGGTCGCAGTCAAGATAGGCTTTCTCATGTATTAGTATCGGAAGGATATGAAGGGCATCGTGATTTTTACTACCCAACACCCTATAAAATAGAAGGTTTTAAAACACGAGATGGTAAAGACTTAGATACTTCAAAAGCAGAAGTGACTTTAGCTGAAATTCCATTCATTCGGATGCGTCAGGATATGCCTAAGAGACTTTTACAGGGCAAAGTAGGTTTTTCAGATACCATTAACCTAGCCCGTAAAGCAGAACTTACGCCTGAATTAATTATTGACTTAGAAAATAAGAAAATATCAGCTAATGGTGAAGTATTTACTATGCCAGCAGGTGTTATTGCTTTCTATAGTTGGCTATTAAAGCAAACTTGTGACTCACAAGAAGCTTTAGAAAAACCGCTAGAGGTTGAAGGGAACGTACAATATGCGCAAGACTTTATAACAGATTACCGGACAGTTGTCGGTGAAATGGGCGCAGAAACCACTGAAAACGCATTAAGTAAAGGCATGGAAGGTGCTTTTTTTGCTGAAAAAATAACCCGCATTAATAAGCAGCTAAAAGACAATTTAGGCGAACGCTTAGCAAAAGCGTATTTAATTAAAAGCTCAAGGCATCATGGGGCGATGTTTTATGCCACTGACTTACTTGCCGAACAAGTCAGATTTGCCACAATCAAATAACCAACAGGGAATAAAAAATGACACACACATTAATCAGTTTTTTAGGTAAAGCCCCTAAAGATGATGGCGGAAAATACCGTACTGCTAATTATGATTTTGAAGGTGAAATAAAAACCACTGAATTTTTTGGCTTGGCTTTAAAAGACATAATTCAACCTGATAAGATCGTTATTCTAGGCACAACGGGCAGTATGTGGGATGTGTTTTATGAAAAATGTGCTAAATCAGAGCAGCAGGAAGATCGCTGGTGCGCTTTAAGTGATGCAGTATTAGAAGATCGTGTCACAAGTGAAAAACTAACAGCCTGCGAAGTCGATTTAAGCGCAGAATTAGGCGTACCTTGCGAATTAAAGTTAATTCCTTATGGAATCGATGAAGCCGAACAAACCCAAATACTGGAAATTATGGCAGGTGACATAGACAAAAGAGCCCAAGTATCCTTAGACTTAACACACGGCTTACGGCACTTACCCATGCTAGGCTTACTGAGTGCAATGTACCTACAAACAGCAAAACAAGTTGCTATCAAAGGTATTTATTATGGCGCACTGGAGCTAACTGAAAACCGTAACCAGCCTAACTCACGTACTCCCGTAACACGATTAGATGGTTTATTAAAAATAGCTGACTGGATTAGTGCCTTACATGGTTTTGATAAAACAGGCGACATAACCCCCTTTAGCCCCTTACTCATAAAAGAAGGCGTACCAGAAGAAACCGCCAATCTATTAAAAACGGCTGCATTTCATGAAAGTACTCTAAGCATCACCAATGCGCGTGGGCCACTTAAAAAATTTGCAGAGCAAACGTCAGGGCAACTACCTGGCATTGCTGGATTATTCAGTGACAGCTTAAACGAACGTATTAGCTGGAAAGACCAAAACAGTATTTACTTACGGCAACGTGAAAAATCCATCTTTTATTTACAGCAAGGGGATTATGTTCGTGCCGCTGCATTAGGGCATGAAGCTGTGATTACGCAATACCTTAAAAAGAACAATCCCAGTGCAGATATGGAAAGCTATGAGATACGTGAGGAAGTGCGCCAAAATATTAAAGCACAACTATCAAAAACAGATGTCACCGCTTATAAGTTGTTAAGTAATATTAGAAACTCATTAGCTCATGCTAACCGCCCTAATAAAGGGGAAATTCGCGCAATATTGAGTGATGAGTCACTTCTACAGAAAAAATTAACAGAATTATTTAAGCAATTACTACCAGAAAATTAGGCAGAAAAGGACTAAACATGCAAATAATAGAAGCAGCATTTGAAATTGTCACGCCTATGTTTATTGGTGGGGCAGATAAAACAGAGGACCCTGAAATACGACCGCCTTCAATCAAGGGTGCACTGCGTTTTTGGTGGCGAGCATTACAATGGGGAGCGTGCTTGAAACAAGCAAAGGGTAATGCCGAGCAAGCATTACATGCATTACATGAGCAAGAAGCTGAGCTATTTGGGGCTGCATTTAAAGATAATAAATACGGGCAAGGGAGGATTTTATTAAAATTAAAAAAATCATCAGGTAAAGAATTACCCGCTAAAAAAGCCAGTATCCCAAACCCAAGCTCAGGGCAGCAATATTTGCTAGGACAAGGGTTGTACCATTTTAAAGAGGGACTTTTACAATCTGCTTTAGAAAGTCAGCAAACATTTAAGGTTGTTTTAAAGACTGATAATGAGGTAGATGCGCAACCCATTATCAATACTTTAATGCTATTTGGTTTATTGGGTGGATTAGGTAGCCGAGCACGTAAAGGCTGGGGATCTGTTGCTATTCAGTCTTTAACATATACTGATAAAGATAAAAATAAACAAAATATAACAACACCTGAAGATAAGGCGAGTTATAAAAATATGCTTACAGGGTTATTAAGCCAACTACCTGATGAAATGCCGCCATTTACCGCTTTTTCTAAACAAACCCGCATTGATTTATCCGCATTTACCAATATCTCAGCCGAAAACTTATTAACTAACGTGGGCAATGAGCAACAAATGTACCGTAGTTATGGCAAAAATTCAGGAGGAGGGCATAAAGTGAGTGGCAAAGAGGCAGAGCAAAATTTTAAGGGAGATCATGATCTAGTTATTGACTTTGCACAAAGAGAAAATATTACAGAACACCCGCGGCGTATTGTATTTGGGCTGCCGCATAATTATTTTTATTCAGATAAAACTAAAGTTGATGTTATCGCAGTAGATACAACTATACCTAAAAATAAAAAAAGTCGGCAACATCGTCGTAGTTCTCCTCTTTTTATACATATACATGAATTAGCTGGAGAGTATATTGCGGTACAAAGTTTGATTAAGGCAGATTTTTTGTCAGATAAAGATAAAATTCAGTTAGAAATTACAACTAAAAATGATCGTCATAAAGGAGAAAAAGTTGAGTTATCTCCCCATATTAATTGGAATGATATTATCACTTATCTTGAGCGTTTTAAGGAAAGAGAGCAAATCTTATGAGCCAACAAGACCAATACTTCCACTTCACTTTAGGCCCTGTACAAGGCTTTGTTGCCCAAGCGAGACGTACGCGTGATTTTTGGGCAGGTTCATTTTTACTGTCCTGGTTATCCGCTGTTGCTATGCAGGCGGTTATTAAGCAACAAGGGGAAATAATTTTCCCAAAAGTAAGTGATGACTATCTCGACTGGTTAGAACACAAAGGAAAACCAGGCACAGAACCACAACAAGGTTGTATCCCCAACCGGTTTAAAGGCGGACTAGCTAAAGTACCCCAAGATTTTAACCCTGATTTAATCACAGATAGTATTCAACAAGCATGGGCTGCCTTGGCTGAACAAATCTGGCAACAAGATTTAACGCATTGCCCATCAGAAACGCGAGATATTTGGGATAGACAGGTAAACAATTTTTGGGAAATAAGCTGGGCATTATCGAATAACGCAATCGAAAGTAACTTATTAGATAGACGCAAAAACTGGCGTAATTACCTGCCTCCCGAAGAAGCGGGGGTTAAATGTATGATGATGGACGGCTGGCAAGAGCTATCTGGGATTGCTACCCCGAACCCCAAAGGTTTAGATTTATTCTGGCAAGATCTGATAACAAAAGGCGGAACCGCCATAAAAACAGATTTACGCCCGCATGAATACCTCTGTGCGATCGCCTTTATCAAACGCCGTTTTGCGCATTGTTTTGCAGAGCTAAAAACAGACATGCCAAACGGCTGGACTTTACACGGTTGGGCAGTTAAAGCCTCAATCCCCTCCGTTGCTTATATGGCGGCTGCTCCGTGGTTAGCGCAAGTGTTAGCGCAGGCACCAGAAGATAAATTAACAGCGTTTCATGATGCAGCAAAAAAACTCACGCAAAGCTATGGTGAATACCAAACCCGTTTGGATTGTATTGATAGTGCATTAAACAAACGGGATGATGGGAAACTGTTTTGGGACACCAAAAGTCTCGATGGAAACGTCTTTTTTGAATCTGCATTAGAAAACAAAAACATCTACCCTAACCAAGGCCAAGCTAAACCCGTAAAAGATGCCTTAAAAGCATTACGCCAATCAGTTGATAATATCGAACCCGTCAGCCCATTTTATGCCGTATTAATGATGGATGGTGATTCACTCGGTAAACACATGAGCACCCCCTCAAAACAAGAAAACATTAGTATCGGCTTAGAAAAATTCACCACAGGCGTACAAGGTAGGGTTAAAAAACACAGCGGTTTTCTTATCTATGCCGGTGGCGATGATGTCTTAGCCTTATTACCATTAGAGAAGGCACTCAACTGCGCCAATGAATTACGCACCTATTATTTAGGCTGCTTTAGTGATTATGACGATATAGATACCACTCTATCAGGTGCAATTGAATACGCCCATATCAAAATGCCATTAGGTAAAGTACTCGGCGATGCACATCACTTATTAGATGATATAGCCAAAAATGCAACAGGCCGTGATTCAATTGCCGTCAGAGTATGGAAGCCAGGAGGCCAACACTTGCAATGGGCAATGCCGTGGGAAAAAGCATTCGTAGATGGTGTGGTGGTAATTGATCAGTTAGCGAGAAACCTTCAAGAGGCGCAACAAAAAACCCCTTTCTCAACTAGTTTCTTTTTTCATGTAGAAGAACGCTTTGTTATGCTGAATGATAATGCCAGCAAAGACAAAGGATTTCCCTTTACGCCTGACGTTATGACGCAGTTAATTGCAGCGGATTATCTCAATTCGGGGGTTAATTCACATGGTAAAGAAAATAAAGTGAGTTTACAAACGGCAAAGACTTTACTTGCGCCATTGTTATCTCAGTGTTTTGAATGGCATAGGAATGTAGATAATAAGCAGGAGCCTTTTACGTCGCATTACACGCTACGAACAGATGCATTGCAATTTATACGTTTCCTAGCGCAAAAAGGAGTGAAAAATGGGTAAGCAGAAAAAGAAACAAGCGCAAGGTGTTAAAGTTAATTACAAACAACAGCAACGCCAAAAAGAAAAAAATGAGCAACAACAGGAAGCAAAACAACGCAGCGTACAGACTTGCGCTGAAGGTGAGATAACACTGGAATTACACCCCTTTGATACATGGTTCTTCCGTGAATCTCGTCCACATGATGCCGCTGGCGCTAGTGAGCTTAGCAGCTTGTTTCCGCCACCTACTCGTACCTTAGCAGGCGCATTGCGTACCTTTTTAGGTGACCAAATGGAGATAGACTGGAAAACATTGCAATGTAAAAGCAATGATTTTGATTTTGAAAAAAGCTTAGGTAATGCTGAGCATTTAGGCGAATTACAGCTTAACGGTGCCTGGATAAACTACCAAGGACAGCGCTTATACCCAGCACCTTTGTACCTTATGCAAAAAGAAAACAAATTACAACGGCTGCTAATAGGTCAATCGGTACGTTGTGATTTAGGCACAGTCCGCTTACCCGAAATGCCTAAAGACTGCGTAGGCTATAAAAATCTTGAGCAACAATGGTTAACCAGCGCAGGAATGAGGCTATGCCTAGAAGGCAAAGTGCCTAATGCAGCTGATATTGTTAAAGCAGACGATCTGTTTAGCCACGAACCGCGCTTAGGTATTGCCCGTGATAACGAAAAACGTAAAGTGATCGACGGCAAACTATACCAAACTCAACACCTACGCTTAAAAGACCAAGTACATATTGAACTCGGTGCAAAAAAACTAGCGACAAGCTTGCTTGAAGTTTTATCTAAACAACAGCAAAACACTATTTTAAGGTTAGGTGGCGAAGGACGGATGGCAAGTATCACGACCAGCGATACCGCCGAGCCCTTTCCCTTTATAAAAAAACAGAATACCGACACCCTATTGATTCACTTTGTAACACCAGCAGATTTTGATGGCAAGATGTTCCCCGAAAATTTCATTCCAAATGACGAGAAAAACCCAAGCTTTTGGAAAGGTGAAATCAACGGGATTAAATTAACCATAGAAGCCGCCGTTATTGGTAAAGCACACCGTGAAGGGGGGTGGGACATGAAAAACCATCAACCGCGTCCTGTGAAAAGCTATATTCCAGCGGGAAGTGCTTGGTTTTGTCGCTTAACAAACCCAGACGATTACCAGCACCTACACGAAAAATTACACGGTCACTGCATGGGAATAGATAGCGCTTACGGGCGAGGGCAGATTTTAATTGGGCAATGGCAAGACACAAACAAATAATTAAGGAATCAAACATGACAACAAAAAATGCATTAATAGGACTTTGGGCAGAAACCAGCATTCATGCAGGCGCAGGTAGTTCAGTCGATGGAATCGATTTACCTATACAGCGAGAAGGGCATAATAACTGGCCGTGTGTCTTTGGCTCATCCGTGAAAGGCGCTTTAAGAGCAAAAGCAGAAGATAAATTAGGCAAAGATAATGGCAGCATTGCCTATGTTTTTGGCCCTGATAGCAATAGCGATAAAGCCTTAGAACACGCAGGTGCTTTATTAGTTAGTGATGCCCGATTATTATTACTACCAGTTCGCTCGCTAACCAGTCACTTTAAATGGGTCACTTGCCCTGCTTTATTGCAACGCTTAAAGCGCGATGCCACACGGTTAGGCATGAGTGTAGACTTTACCGAGCCTAATGCACCTGATAATAACAGTGCTATCACCGCCGCTACAGAAGCCGTGGATTTATTTTTAGAAGAATATCGCTTTAAAACTGAGTCTGCCGGTTTAACAGAACTAACCACTGCCCTAAATAAAATAACGGGCATTGCCATTGACGATTTAAACGAACAATTAGTCATTGTTAGTAACGATCAATTTAACTACTTAGCTAAATATGCCACCCCAGTAACACCGCATATTGCCATGGATAAGGATAATATCGAAAAGAAAGTCGTTAAAAAAGGGGCTCTTTGGTACGAAGAAACCTTACCTGCTGAAACGGCCTTTTATTTTGCACTTAGCGCGCATAAATCACGTGGGGATAATATGACCGCAGATATGATTTTAAAATGCATTACCGAAAGCTTATTTGGTGAGTCGTCTTATCTACAGCTAGGCGGAAATGAAACGGTCGGCATGGGCTGGTGCAAAGTCACCGTGAGCGAGGCGTAATAATGGACTTAACCATACAGCAGCAGCGCGCTAAATTTGCCCTAGATCGCATTCAAAATTTAAATAAAGACCCCATTAAACTAACGGAAACTGAACAAAAGGAGTTTATCAATTACGCCAGCGGCTTGCCTGCCATGATCCACATGAATGGTCTAGGTCAGGCAATGGCCTTTTGTAAATTAAAAGGAAAAAGGAAAAAACCTGAAGAGAAAAGTAATGATAAAGGTGTTGAAGCATATAAAGCCTTATATGATTTAATCTCTGACTGGCTGTGTAAAGCAGGACAACCCTATCACGAACAAAAAGATGTACTCGCAGGTATCACCCAATGCGATATGACACATTACCAACTCGCACAAGCCGAAGCCCTCGTTTTAATGAGCTGGGTCAAGAAATTTGCCAAAGCCTTTTTAACCGAGGAAGACTGATGAAAGCCCCTTTATATAAGGAATATCAAACGCTAGCTAATAAACCAGATAATGCGCATTCAGGATTATGGTTTGATCGCTTTTTTAATCAATATAAGGAAGGCTGGAATTTAATCAATGAAAAAGAAGACGGTAAAGACGGTAAAGTTATTTGGATTAATCAAATAAAAGGGCACACTGGAAATACAAAACAACTTAAAAGCTTTACCGAACGGCAAATATCCTTAGTCAACGAACTAAAAGGCAGTAGCCCGCGCTATAAAAGCGACTGGCATTTTATTACTGGTATGGGTAACTCGCATCCAGTTGAAAATGGTTTTAGCTGGCACCCTACTTTAGCTGTACCGTATTTATCGGGTGCATCGGTAAAAGGGCTAGTGCGTGCTTGGGTAGAATTGAACGATGAAGAATTGAGTAATGAAGCCAAAAAATCCCGATTAAAAAGTTGGTTTGGTACCGAAGATAAAAAAGACGTTGCCGAGCAAACAGGCGACTTTCTATTTTTTGATGCACTACCTGATGAACCGCCTAAATTAGCTTGCGATATTATGACCCTGCACATGGGTAAATGGTATAGCGATGGCGATAAGGCTAAATTAAGCGATAGCTCAGCTATTCCAGCTGATTGGCACGAACCTGTCCCAATCCCCTTTTTAGTGGTTAAAAAAACTGCCTTTGTGTTTCATATTGCGCCACGAAACGGCATTAAGTCGGATGAATTAGATAAGGTATTAGCTGCACTCACTAACGCACTAGAATGGTTAGGCGCAGGCGCTAAAACGTCAGCAGGCTATGGGTATATGAGTGAAGATACACAGTTTTCCGAAGATAGAAAAGACGCGATAAATAAGGCAGAAAAGGAAAAAATAGAAGCTAAAGAAAATAGTTTACTATCAGAACAACAACTAGCCATGAAAGCTATTGCTAAAGTTTTTGCGCAAAGGCAAGAAGATAATAAAAATGAAACGACGGGGGGTGACTTATATCGTGATCTAAAAACCCTCATTAGTGACGCAATAGAGCAGAATTGGGATTTACAGGATAAACAAAGCTTACAGGATTTAGCGAAAGAGATGGTTATCTACATGGGTGCAAAACCTAATAAAGGTAAACCACGTGATTTAATTAACTCGTTAAATGAGTAAATGTGTAGGTTGGGCTGAAGCATGAAGCCCAACAAATATCCAAATACCACCGCATTATGCCTAAAACTCGCAAGGTGAGCAATATAGTCGGACGCGGGGCTTTAGCCCAGCTTTACTTCATCCAACATTGCGGGACTGAAGTCCCGCGTCCATCTGTAATGTTGTCCCGTCTTAAATGTGTAGCCCCAGATATTGGGCTTCATGCTTCAGCACAACCTACTCATAACACTTTCACAGCCTCCTTAGTCTGCATTGACACAATATATAAAAAGCTATGACACATCTACCCGTACACCGCTACCAATTTAACTGCCAAGCACAAGCGCCGCTCCGGCTAAATGATTACTCAGGCTCCATGCTGCGTGGCGCTTTTGGTAGCGCTTTGCGAAAATTATCTTGTGTCACAAAAATGGATAACTGCAAAGCCTGCTTACTCTATCGACAATGTGCTTACCCAAAAATATTTGAAACACCAGCTCCGACAAATGCTGATTTACAAAACTTTAGCGCGATTCCTAATCCCTTTATTGTCGAACCTCCGCCAATGGGACAGAGAAACTTACACGCTGGTGAAGAATTTAGCTTTGGCTTAGTACTTATTGGCCAAGCGATTCCACATTTGCCATTAATTATCTATGCTTGGCAAGCGGCGCTACAGCAAGGATTGGGTAAAGAACGAGCTAAAGTGGTATTACAAACCGTCATATTTGAGCCAGAGCAATTAGCAGAACAAATAATTTATAACAGCCAACAAGGTGAATTGTTAGCTGAACCTCAGTTTGACCGCCCTCTTCTGGAGCCGGTTGATCGACTAAAGCTCCGCTTACTAACACCACTACGCATTCAACAAAGAGGGCAGGTTTTATCGCATGCCATGCAAGGACGAGATTTTCTTATGGCGCTCGTGCGACGCTATTATTTATTGCAAGAATTCCATAGTGACCACTATCAGGCGCCTGATTTCTCAGCACTGGCACAGCAAGCAGAGAGAATTCAATGTAAAACACAATTTCATTGGTATGAATGGCAACGTTACTCATCACGCCAAAAACAAAAAATGGTGTTTGGTGGCGTGTTAGGTGAGTTAGAACTGGAGGGAGACTTATCCGCTTTTTTACCCATGTTGGCACTCGGACAATGGCTGCATGTCGGTAATAAAACTACCTTTGGTATGGGAAGGTACTTGATTGAGGTATAATAATCGTTCGCGTATTTTAAAAGTGCGCGGAGTTTTAGAAAAAAGGATGCAGAATTGATTTTTTTTGCATTTTTAGTTAAAAAAGAGAGTCTAAAAAATGTTTTTTAAGTGCACTTGTGAACCCCCTTTTCAGTCTATTGATAATAAAGGGTTATTAGCGGCGAGCAGTTAGAAATTAGCCCTGTTTATGAAGGGATTAAGACGATGATACTAATAATGCTATGCCAAACTGTATACGTTAGAAATTAGCCCTGTTTATGAAGGGATTAAGACTAGTTAGGGATAGTAATTTGATTAACGAGTTATTGTTAGAAATTAGCCCTGTTTATGAAGGGATTAAGACATGCAATATCCGCCTGTTCAGTAGGAACATTTGGTTAGAAATTAGCCCTGTTTATGAAGGGATTAAGACTTCTAAACGCGTTACACGAGGCTGACATTACTGGTTAGAAATTAGCCCTGTTTATGAAGGGATTAAGACATACCCCCTGTAATTCACCGGCTGCCATTTCTTCGTTAGAAATTAGCCCTGTTTATGAAGGGATTAAGACTTGATGTAAATGGTAAAGATATGCGTACACTGCGTTAGAAATTAGCCCTGTTTATGAAGGGATTAAGACAAGTGGGACACCTGCTAATGATCCTGCATATCAGGTTAGAAATTAGCCCTGTTTATGAAGGGATTAAGACATGCCAGTGGTGTAGAGACATCAATGTGTTATCTGTTAGAAATTAGCCCTGTTTATGAAGGGATTAAGACATAAAGCCGGAGCTAACATCACCGTCATGATGGTGTTAGAAATTAGCCCTGTTTATGAAGGGATTAAGACTATTTTTAATGCTGGCGCAAACCATCGGAAAAAGTTAGAAATTAGCCCTGTTTATGAAGGGATTAAGACCACAGCAGGACATTGGGGTACGCCAGGTGCATCTGTTAGAAATTAGCCCTGTTTATGAAGGGATTAAGACCTGTTACGGTGTTCTGTGAGAACGTTAGTATGTTGTTAGAAATTAGCCCTGTTTATGAAGGGATTAAGACTGGATTCTTACCTTGTATTCCACCGTTGAACAATGTTAGAAATTAGCCCTGTTTATGAAGGGATTAAGACGGCGGTCTGACACCCTTATGAATCAGTTCATTAGGTTAGAAATTAGCCCTGTTTATGAAGGGATTAAGACGTGACCAGCACTTCTTTGTCATTCACAAACTTATGTTAGAAATTAGCCCTGTTTATGAAGGGATTAAGACAACGGAACTAATCCTAACTCCGCAGATAGTTTCTGTTAGAAATTAGCCCTGTTTATGAAGGGATTAAGACATCTACTCCAAGTTTAGGCATTGAAATATGTAACGTTAGAAATTAGCCCTGTTTATGAAGGGATTAAGACAAAACATTAGAGATGGCGCGGTCTTATTGTTTCCGTTAGAAATTAGCCCTGTTTATGAAGGGATTAAGACGTAGTATGATAGATCCAGATGGTTGCTGTAATATGTTAGAAATTAGCCCTGTTTATGAAGGGATTAAGACCTTACAACCGCGGTTGATTGCGTGCCTTTCTTAGTTAGAAATTAGCCCTGTTTATGAAGGGATTAAGACTCGTACAATACGTTAGCTCCGTCAGCTAGTTTAAGTTAGAAATTAGCCCTGTTTATGAAGGGATTAAGACTTAACTCAGTTGTCAGAACTTACTATCGCAATTAGTTAGAAATTAGCCCTGTTTATGAAGGGATTAAGACGTGATAATACATAATGGATCATAACCAGGTTGAGGTTAGAAATTAGCCCTGTTTATGAAGGGATTAAGACCCCCCTTTCAGGCTGGTACCCACTGTGTATCTTAGTTAGAAATTAGCCCTGTTTATGAAGGGATTAAGACTACTGGTATGCAGTGTAATCATTAGGAGTTGGAGTTAGAAATTAGCCCTGTTTATGAAGGGATTAAGACCAGATCTCAAGATCGTTGCTGTAAGCTGTGATGTGTTAGAAATTAGCCCTGTTTATGAAGGGATTAAGACGGTAACGATCATCTAAGAAAGGCATGAATTTTTCGTTAGAAATTAGCCCTGTTTATGAAGGGATTAAGACTTTATCACCATTAGGATAAGTTTGACTTAATAAGTTAGCGCGTAGGCTGGATGAGCTTATCTAGCGTAGCGACGATAACGAAATCTGGCATTGTTGATCTAATGAGATGTCGGATTTCGTTTTTTAATGCGTCGCAATCAAAAATATCATCCAACCTGCGTATAAAGTAGCCCTGTTTATGAAGGGATTAAGTGACAAATTTGTCAAAACGGATTGTATGCCGTTAAGTTGATTAAATACTCCTAAGCTGATGTTTAGGAGAGATAAATGAAAACTTTATTTGTAGAAAAGAAAGCAATGGAAATCCGCTATGAGCGTGCGTGCTTATTGCTTTATCATGAAGGTAAGCGAATTAGCAGTGTGCCTTTGGCGCAACTAGAGCGTATCGTTGTTGCGCCGCATGTGGCTTTAACGGCGGGCGTTTTAGGTTTGGTCGCTGAGAAAAATGTCGCTTTATTAGTGCTTAATTCGCGCTATCCAAATCGTACTGCGCTTTTATCGGGTACGATGCAAGGCGATATTCATCGACGTTTAACGCAATATCAATGTCATCAAGATGCTGCGTTTCGTTTGCAGTGGTCAATACTTCTCGTCAAACTTAAAATCCTTCGCCATTATCGACTTTTGCTAAAACTGCGCTTACAGCGTCCTGATTTGCGCTATCCATTAACGCAAGGCATTAATGGTTTAGAAAATATAGTTGATGATCTTAGTTATGAAGATATTCCAACAACACTATCTAATCTGCGTGGTAAAGAAGGCGCTGCCGCCGCGATGTTTTTTAAAGCTTTTACACAAGTATTTCCAGCGGCATTCAATTTTACAGGCCGTAATCGCAGGCCACCAAAAGACCCTGTCAATGTCTGTTTATCATTGGCTTATACCTTATGTTATCAAGAGTCAGTCAATGCGATTAAAACAGCAGGGCTAGATCCTGCTTTGGGGTGCTTGCACGAACCTTATTATAATCGTGATTCCTTGGCGTGTGATTTAATGGAGCCACTTAGGCCGCTAGTGGATTCTTGGGTACATCAGCTATTTCATAAGGCTGTATTGCGTCAAGAAGACTTCACAATAACGGATATGTGCTTGCTGCATGTTACGGGAAAGCAGCGTTTTTATGAGGCATTTAGGTTAAAAGCACCAGCCTTTAGAAAATTGCTTCGCCGTTATGCTCGGTACGCTGCAACCATTGTGTGCCAGTATGAGTAATCACTCTATTAAATACCTGGTTTGTTACGATATTTGTAATGCTAAGCGTTTAAGGCGAGTGCATCGATTGATTAGAGACTGGGGGATTCCCATTCAATTTTCTATTTTTGAGGTTGAGGTCAACTCAGGTCAATTTAAACAGCTAACGGAAAAGCTAAGTAATTTAATTAATCAGATGGAAGATAAGGTTATGTTTTATCGCTTGAACCCTGAGCAGGATAGAATTTGTTTGGGGTTGGAAGTGCAAACGGGGGATTTAATGTTTGTTTGATGACAGCGATTAAAGACTACTGACAAATTTGTTAAACCTTACTGTAAGAATAAAAGTTAGTAATCTATACCTAAATTAAGACAGAGGAACGGTTCTAATGACAAGGTTTGTTTTAAAGAACGAATGATGTATTTACTCATGATCCCCTTTACTTACTTTAAGAAACTGACAAATTTGTCATACCCGATTAATTGCTATCTTTAACGTACTATAGATAAAAAATAAGAATCGTAAGTACGTTATTTTAATTAATAATTTCAGGATTATGTTTATAAATAATCAAATAAAATTAAATTAAATAGTGAATAAAAATTCCATTAATATTAGCAACTATCCATGTATATAACCTACTTGAAAGTTTTGTAGATAGTTTTAGAGAGACGGTTATTCCTAAATTAGGAATGCGATCTAGCTTTTGGGTATATGGAGCATTTAGGTATTTATATTGGAAATAACAAAATTGTACATCTTTCTGGGGAAGGCAATATAGAGGTGTTGAATCCGAAAGAATTTGTATCAGGTACAAGTGCATGCAATATTTATGTATCTTGTAATGATTCTCAATCTGTTGGCTCTATTACGGTTGCTAAACGCGCATTAAACCAAGTGGGTAAATGTCGTGACTATAATGTTATAAGAGATAATTGCCATCAGTTTACATCAGGGTGTTTATCGGGTTATTTTGATAATTCCTGTCATTTTTTATGGATGCTTAAAGATGAGTCTAGACAAAATATCTCTTCTGATTCATGGAATCACTGGGATATTGAGCTATTTTCTTAGAAATTTTACATAGGGTTATCTATGTTGGTATAGGATTTTTTACTTACCTTGAGCAATCAAGTTATCTGAATAATAACATTGTTGAAGATAAATAAAATAGGAAACATAGAGGATGAGAAAACCTGAGTTTATTGAATTTGAAATTGGTCCTTATTGTAATCGTAACTGTCGTTGGCACTCCAATGCTTTAAATTCGAGCGGCAGTAAAAAAGGCTATGTCTCTGATGAATTATGGCACTCATTTATGCATGAGTTGAAGGCGCATGATTATTCAGGTTGGCTTGCACTCCACAATTATAATGAGCCCTTGTTAGGCCCAAATGTTTATGAGCGCATTCAGGATGCTAAAGCTATTTCACCGCAAACAAAAATTTTAATATTTTCTAATGGCGATCCATTAAATAAAAACAGAGTAAGCACCTTAGTTTTATTAGGGATAGATGAGTTAAGGGTGACCTTATACCCGAATAAAAGTAAAGAAGGTAGGTTAGTTAACTGTGATTTAAATGAATTTCTTAATCGAATTGGGGTTAATAGTAGCGAGCTTAGCTATGAGTTAACACAGTGTGGAATGGAATATAAGGGATTAATAAGCGGAATGCCACTTTTTATTATTATCCCTATTATTGCTAATAATACGAATAGAGCAGGAAGTATTATGTTTGATGGAGAATATATTCGTTCTGAATCTTGCCATCTGCCAATGCACTCTGCTGCTATAGATTATCAAGGAAATTTAAAGGTCTGCAGTCAAATACAGGATATTATGAATGACTCTGACTATAAAGTGGGGAATATTTCAGATAACGGTTTTTTTGCATTATGGAATAGTGAGAAATTTAAAAATATTCAAAATAAGTTAAATGAAAGTAATTTTTATGTACTCAATAAATGTGCATTTTGTCATCACAGTAAACATTATGACCCAGCTGCATAAGTTCAGCTTTATTTAATAATAACAGTTATAGGGAGCTAATTATCATTATATTTTTAAGCTTAAAACAAATCAGTAAATAAGATTAAGGAGGTGGAATAAAATGAGCATCCAATATTACAGGGATTTTTCCCAGTAGTGGATAATTATTTATTGATCGTAAACAATAAATTTAATAACATATTGATGTATAAAAGGTAACTATGACAGATAAAGATGACAAGCCAGCGTTATTGCAAGCCATAGAATTGGTATTGACAGATCCGGCTGAGATACGAAAAGAAAGTCTAAGCTTACAAAAGGAATTTTATAACAAATATTCTAACTCTAAAGCTACTGATGAAATTAATGCATTGATCGTTGATAAAATAATATCAAAGTACTCGTATTATGCGGCTTTTTCAGGTGGAACCACTGCTTTATCTGGCATTATCCCTGGCTTAGGCACTGCCGTCACTCTTTTTGGTGGCGCTGTTGTTGATACAGCGGCATGTATGAAATTTCAAATTGAAATGACGATGGCAATTGCTACAATTTATGGCCACAATATTGAAGTGGAAGAAGAGAAAAGAATGTGTTTTATTGTTGCTGGCTTAGGCGCTGTCAATGAAGCTGCAAAAGAAGGAGGAAAAAAACTGGGATCTAAGGCGTTTATAAAAATGGCTCAGCAGTATTTAAAGGGCAGTTATTTGGTCGCTGTTAAAGAAATTTTTAAAAAGGTCGGTGTTACATTTACACGTAAAGCACTGGAAAAAGCTATTCCTTTTGGCATTGGTGTTATTGTTGGATTATCTGCAAATAAAGCTTTAACCATTTATGTAGGAAATAAAGCAAAAGATTTTTTTGATGTCTGATAATGAAGTAAGCGGTACCGATTTTTCTCGACCTGGACTTGATAAATTAAAAGAACAACTCCGCTCTAGAGACACTTTAGTATTTGGCATTTAGGTCGATCGGTTCGATATCTAATTGATCAACACGTCAACTGACTATTGAGCTTAGCGGTACTTTTCGTGCCGGTGGATTTCAAAACCCGAATATAAATAGGGGGTAATCTTTTTTTGTCACATTTTAAAAAAGTGAATGGAGCACGAATATGCTAGATCAAAAAAAATATGCTGACCTCACGATAGATTTTAAAGCACTCTTTGGCTACCCTAGTTATCTTAAAATAAAGCATTGGAAAGAGGGAGTTGATTGGGTTCTTTTTGTTGAAAAAGAAGTACCAGAAGTGCGAGAATATTTAAAGGAAGCCGCAGTTCCTATTGAATATGTTGCAGTCCATCCTGACTGTAAAGACTGGTACCAATCCATACCAGAAGAAGTGCGAGAAAAGTTAACCTGCTATCCTGAAATGGGTTTTACTTTGCTTTATCATGTAAACCACTATCAAGCAGCTTATGAATTATTTGTAAGTAATCCTAACCTGCTTTGGTTACTGCTACGCTATGCTAAAGCAGGAAACTGGACAGAAGAACAAGTCGTTCATTTGCTCAATGGTAAGCGTACTAGAATATTGGAAGCGTGTGAATTACCGGCTACAAAGTCCGCAGTGAAAATTCTGTATAAACTTGATTTTGATCAATATTGCATTAAAAAGTTTTGCAAAATACAAGAGGGGTTGAGCTTATCCGAGTATGCAAAATTGAACCATCATCAATCCGTAGGATTTGATCTATTTTGTGTGCTTATTCGCTTTCCATATCTAATTGGTACGCCGTTGATGTTAACTTACAATATTGATATCTGGTCAGCTAACGATGAAATGACACTGGTTGATATTGACTTGGTCGCTATACGTCTAGATCAGCAAGAGGGGGTAAGAATACGTCTCAAACAATGTAAAAGCATGCAGGAGGCCAGACACTTACATGATCGCTTAGTTGTTGTTCTTAACAAAAAAGAAATTAGCGGGTTACCTAATGATAATTTTCCCATTCCCCCCATTGAGGGAAATAAAACGATTATTCCTATTACAGGAACACAGAATTTAGCAAGAGAGGGGCAAGAACAACATCATTGCGTTAGGGGGTATGCTCAAAAGGTTGTAGAGGGAAGCTACTATGTATATAAAGTCGTTATTCCTGAGCGTGCAACATTAGGCCTCCAATTACATAAAAACTCTCCACCTACAGTTGATCAATTGTTACTGAACTGTAATCAATCCGTGTCAAAAGAAACGCGGAGTCATATTGATAAGTGGCTGCTTAAGTCAATTGCAGAGACTGTACAAAACTTTGTGTAACTGCTTATCATTAATCTCTAATATGAGAGGATAAGTCGTTATGAATAAAAAAGAACTCGAAGCGTTTGCTCGTGAAGCTGCAAAAAGTATAAAAACTGAAAAA
>Ga0209494_1000229_pt1 | contig 23828 bp, 21 predicted proteins | sample EN1Hudseemescosm_FD_184628 | JGI IMG/M metagenome (GOLD analysis project Ga0209494, IMG submission 184628) | Methane-oxidizing microbial communities from mesocosms in the Hudson Canyon - EN1B Hudson Canyon (SPAdes) (version 2) | ecosystem: Environmental > Aquatic > Marine > Cold seeps | place... | reverse complement strand
CAACAAAACTCATATCACCTTTTAAAATACTCCATAATTGAGGCAGCTCATCTAAACTCGATTTACGCAAGAAATCACCAATAGGCGTCAACACACTTTTTGGATTTTCTAATAAATGTGTTGCAACGGCAGGTGTATCGACTTTCATACTACGAAATTTGGGCATACTAAAAATAACATTATCTCTACCTACCCGATCAGACCAGTAAAGCACCGAGCCTTTAGAGCTTAACTTAATTAAGATAGCAACCACACAGATAACAGGAAACAGGAACAAAATAGCTGTAAGTGAAAAAATCAAATCAAAAATTCTTTTCATCAAAACTTTTCTGCCATCTTCTTCAACTGTTTATCCATTGTAATGACAGGCTGCCACCCCAGCAAATCATTCGCTTTTGAGCTATCCACTTGCAAAGAGCCAAATAAGCGATCCGCCATATCAACCCTACCTAATAATTTAGCAAAAAACTTCATCAAACTAACAGGTACTGGCACTAATAAGGGATTTTTCCCAAAAGCATGAGCAACTTTCTGTAATAACTCAGTCGTGGAAATATCTTTACCATCTGAAATCAAAAAAACTTCATTTGCCGCCTTAGGATGAGCTATACAGTGGATAATAAAACTGACTAAATTATCTAAGGCAACTAATGAGCGTTGATTATGAATAGCACCAAAAGGTAAAGGCACTCCTCTATTAATCCATTTAATCATAGAAGCAAAGTTTGCTTTAACACCCACACCATAAACTAAAGGTGGGCGAATAATAACAACTTCCATTCCTGTTTCTTCGGCTACTGCTAATAAACCTTGCTCGGCTTCATATTTCGATAAGCCATAAGGATCTGTAGGTCTATAGTTACTACTCGGTTTGAATAGCTGATCTGACTGAGTCATTTCACCATTTACTTTAATAGAGCTAAGGAATACAAACCTCTTTATACCTTTTCTAGCTGCTTGTATCGCTAAATTTAGAGTCCCTTCAACATTCACTTTACGAAACTGCGTCAACGAATCAGGGGCATCATTTCTTACCAAATGCACTCTAGCTGCCGCATGAACTACTACGTCGACATTAGCTAATGCATCACTCCAATCGGTGTGAGCATCTAACTCGCCAACTTTCACCACACTAACTCCAGTCAAAAGCGCGTTTAATTCTCTTGTAGCCCCATAGACATTATGTTCTCTTCGCATAAGCTCCATGCATAATGCGCTACCGACAAATCCATTAGCACCCGTTACTAATACGTTCACATCAACTCTATATACCGAAAATAAACATCAACAATACCATACTAAACTCCACCAAACGCAATAGTGCTTAAAAATCTCAATAAGAATGACTTTTAAGCCAACTAAGAAAATCAAGTCACTGCAAATACATCTATATGCTTATAAACACCCACCAAAATCTATAGAAAAACTTCTCAATGAAATAATGAGTGATATGCATCCATATACCGAGAAGTCATTAAAGAGCTACCGAACTCACACTCAAACCTTTTTCTAGCATTCCTCGAAAACTCCAAACACAATAGAGAATTACTATCTAATTTATTCAGGGCATTTCTCAAACTACTAACTGATTCAGGAGTGACCCACAAACCGGTGTTGCCATTCTTATTCACAAAGCTCATACCCGACCCAATATCAGCGGTTACAAGTGGTTTGCTCGCAGCCAACCCTTCCAGCAAAGTAATACCAAAAGCCTCAGACCTTAAAAAGGAAGGCATAACAACAGCTTTAGACAAATCAAGCAGTGAAACTTTATCCAAGTCACTGACACGCCCAACCATTACTACATTAGTCAAATTCAGCTGGTCTATCATAGCTTCCAACGCGACTCTTTCGTGTCCAGCCCCAGCAATAACAACTTTAAAGTTTTGCTTCTCAGCTGCTTGCAGCAAAATATGCAGCCCCTTATAGTACCGAAGGACACCAATAAAAAAGAAAAAACCTTCACCCACTCTTTCTTGCCACTCAGCTCGATTTATTGGGCATAAATTTGGCAAAGTAGACTCATCTAAACCAAACGGAATGACTTTAACCTTATTTAAATATGACCGTAAAACCAAACTACTTTGCGAATAGTTAGAGGATGAAGCGACAATCAAATCCATTTGACCAAGAAACCATTGCATTAATGGAGCATAAAGTTTCACTAAAAACTTTTGCTTAACAATATCAGAATGATAAGTCACTATAAACTTCTTTTTAACACGTAACCTCTTGGGTAAAGAGGCATGCATAACATCTTGAAATGGCCATGGGTAATGATAATGTACGACATCAGCCCAATTTACCAATTCTCGGAACTTAGAAAAACCTTTGACAAACATATTACATGAAGCAACCTCAATAACTTCAGGAAATCTAATTACCTCAATACCATCAACAACAATAATATCGATGTCCTTAATATACTTAGAAGGCACAATAATCCTACACTCTCCATTGCTACGGATAATGCCTTTCGCTATTTGACGAACAACCTCTTCCGCTCCACCTTGAGTATCGGGAAAAAAAGTACGGTAAACCTGAAGAATTTTCAGCATTAAAATTCACAAATAGTAAATCTTGAGCCTGAGAATATAAATAAATAACTGGATATTATAAACATTTGATACCTTACGCAGAAAACATGCTTTCAAGTGTCCTATCAATATCTATAGAAGGCTTAAATCCAGTCAAAGCCTCCAATTTCTTACAAGAGCCTCTCAATACACGAATTTCATTTTCTCTAACAAATTTAGGGTTTACCCGCACCTCAATCTGGTAGCCAGCAAGTTTGTTCATATGAAAAATAATATCTTGAAGAGATGAGACTCGGCCAGAACAAATATTAAAGATATCTGATGTGGAATGAGATTGATACAATTGAAAGTAGGCTTCAGCGACATCTCTAACATCAGAAAAATCTCTATACACATCCAAGTTACCTAATTCAATAATCTCTTTCTTCTCTTTAAAATGGCTCACTATTTTTGGCACTAGAAATTTCCCATCCTGCCCGATGCCAGTGTAATTAAATGGCCTAGTTATCAAAATAGGCAGCCTATCAAACCAAGTGCTAACCATATGCTCCATAGCAACCTTACTGGTTGCGTAATGATTTACTGGAGCCGGACAAATCGATTCATTAATAGAGTCAACATCAGGTGTACCATAAATATTCGCACTACTGCTTACAATAACTTTACCATCTTTGCTGCCAAATTCGTTATACGCCTCAATTAAATTAAGCGTTCCAAACACGTTAGTTTTATATAACTCATCAGGCTGATCATGCCCAACAAACGATAGTGCCGCCAAGTGAATAACGCCATCTGGCTTAACAGCTTTCAAAGACTCAAAAACGGCTTTTTTGTCAGTTAAATCACAACAAATTTGACCTCTCTTAGGGTGACTATGAACCATACCAATAACATCAAAGCCTTCCTGTATAAACCGCTCAGAAACATACTTACCCGTAAACCCATTAATACCCGTTACTAAAATTTTCGGCATAATCAACTCTCCTCAAAAAGAAAAGCCAGTTTCATTTCGTCTCAAGTCTGCTTCAACCATCATATGGCAAAGCTCTTCAAGTGTTGTAGTAGGCTCCCAACCTAGTTCTTTTTTAGCTTTTTCTGGATCACCTATGAGAAGCTCAACTTCAGCTGGACGATAAAACTTAGGGTTAACGCGAACCACCACTTTATTCGTAGATTGGTCCCTAGCCACTTCGCTTTCACCTTCCCCCTCAAAAACAATATTAATACCAGCCGCTTTAAATGACATAACAACGAAATCTCTAACCGTTACAGTTCGGTTAGTTGCTAAGACATACGTATCGGGCTTATCAGCTTGCAACATTAAGTACATACCTTCGATATAGTCTTTGGCAAAGCCCCAGTCCCTCTTTGCATCCATATTACCAAGCTCAAGAATATTTAATTTTCCCAATTTAATTTTAGCAACTGAGTCAGTAATCTTTCGAGTTACAAATTCTTGACCTCTTAAGGGGGACTCATGATTAAACAAAATACCACTACAAGCAAAAATATCATAAGACTCGCGATAGTTAATGGTCATCCAGTGAGCATATAGCTTTGCAACACCATAAGGGCTACGAGGGTAAAAAGGAGTTGTTTCTATCTGAGGAATAGCTTGTACCTTACCAAACATTTCAGAAGTTGATGCCTGGTAAAACCGTATAGCTGGATTAACAATACGAATTGCCTCCAAAAGGTTAACAGGCCCCATACCCGTAATTTCAGCAGTAGTAATAGGCTGATCAAATGAAACCCCAACAAAACTCTGAGCAGCTAGGTTATAAACTTCAGTTGCCTTTGTTGATTCTAATAGGCGAATTGAAGAAGACAAGTCAGTCAAATCATATTCTACTAGATGAAGGTTGGGGTTGTCTTTAACTCCAACTTCAACAATCCGCCAGAAATTTACAGAACTAGTACGGCGATAGGTACCATAGACAGTATATCCCTTATCCAATAAAAGTTCTGCTAAATAAGCAGCATCTTGCCCTGTTATACCCGTAATTATTGCTGTTTTCATAAAAATACACACTCTACAAAGAAACTTTAATTGGCTACTTTATAGCCGATAAGAATACCAAAAACAAAGATTATACACGTAATACTAACTGCTCGTTCCCCCTAGTTTTGACACTTAACCTTAATAAGGTATTCACTTCCAAGTGCTAGCAGCTAGAATTAGTTTAAAAAGCTACTTAGCACATCACTCTATCAAAGCACATACAATTTTATTGGCACACTCTTCCCAACTAGAAGCATTATATTGTGCATTTATACTTAAACCTTCTGCTTCAAGTAAGTCCGGAGCAGAAATCAATTCTTGAATTTGATCCGCCCATTCACTCGCCTTTAATGGATGAGCGAAGCGAATAAGGTCAGGGGCAATCTCCACCATACTCGACGTATTAGAAGATATACACTGCTTCCCATACTGCAAACTTTCAGCTATAGGCAGCCCCCACCCTTCATATAGTGACGGAAATACGGTAAATAAGCAGTGTTGATATAAATAATGTAACTCCTCATCAGTAACATTACTAACAATATCCACCAACCCATATAAAAGTGGGTCCTTATTAATTTGAAAAATGATTGAATTATTAAGCCAGCCATCCCTTCCTACGATGATTAATTTAGGTAAGTTTTTTATTCCAGCCTCTATTAACAGCCGATATGCATTTAAAAGTACCTGATGGTTTTTTCGGAATTCTATAGTCCCTATTGACAGAATAAAGTTATCAACACCCAATAACCCTGCAGGCCCTTTGGGGGCTAATGAACAAGTAGCTACATCATCATCACCCAATCGAATAACGTGGATATCCTCATCACACCCCGTTAATAAACTCAAATCTCGACTTACTGCATTTGAAATTGCAAATCGCTGCTCAGCCAATTCCAAAGTAGCCTTAGTCCAATCACCAAAATAGCGCCCAAATGCTTCACCATCTTCATAAAAGTGCGGAAACTTCCAAGGAATAACATCATAGAATAAGTTTGAAAACCTAACACCATCTCCCACCAATCTATTAATAACCGAATTGTAACAAGCGTAAGCCCAGTTTGCACTGCAGGAAAAAAGAATATCTCCAGCGTTAAAATGAACTTTCTCCTCAAAAGATTTAAGCTCAGTATTTACATAATGAAATGCCGCAACTTCATCATTAATCGCAACAAACTCTACCTCAGAATAAACTGCCTTAAATGCAATCGCCAATGACTCTACTACCCGAGGAATACCTGTAGGGTTCCCACTCCATGTCATCATAGAAGAATAGTCAAAAAAAAGTATTGCCATAGCCCTCCCCCCTTACATTAGTTTTCTTAATGCTTCATATGTTAAGGATGCTGTTTGATCCCATGAAGTAATTTTATAATTTTCCCTAATTGCAGCATTCTCAGAATTCAACTTACCACTGTTGACAGTTAAATCTACAATAGCTTCCGCCCACTCCTCAACCTTTAGCGGGTGAGCAAAGCGTGTTAATTCTGGCGCAATTTCTTTCATACTCGATGAATAAGAAGTAATGCATTGCTTACCATAAGACAAACTTTCAGCAACAGGTAAGCCCCATCCTTCATATATTGCAGGAAAGACCGTAAACATACAGCTTTGATATAATTTATCCAGCTCTGCATCATTAATATCACTAACAACAACTACAGCTTCTTTTAGTAGTGGATCATTATCAATTTGAAACAATATATTATTATCAAGCCAACCAGGCCTTCCAATAATTACCAATGTCGGTAACACAGCTTTATCGCATAACTGCTCAGCCATTATTAGTCTATAAGCATTTAACAGCACACTATGGTTTTTGCGGTACTCAATAGTACCAACTGCAAGAATAAACCGGTCTATTTCTACTACATTACTAACCGGTAATATTTCATTATTAACCTGTAAAGGAAGTTTATCGCCAATACGTATAACATCAATGGGAAAAATATCAACCCCTGTTTCTTTACATATATTAGCCAAGTCAGCTTTAGTCGATGCTGATATAGCAAAACCATGGTCAGCCAATTCCAATGTTTCAATTAACCATAAACGATATATTTCACTAAAACCCGGACCATAAAAGTAGGGGTACAATATAGGAATTACATCGTAAAACAGCACTGAAATAATCACACCATTAGATTTTAACCCCTTAAGAAGCTGATTATAATTTTCTATATCCCAGTTAGCTCCTATTGAGAGAAATATATCCCTTTCTTTTAAAAAAGCTAACTTATGAGTCTCGAGCAACTCATCACTGTACTCCAAAATCTCATTATCTTTTAATCCAACTAACTGCACATTTGAATTTTTTATCGCTAATGATAAAGCTAAATTCTCCACAACCCTAGCTATACCCGTTGGGTGCCCTTTCCACCTAACTGCGGTAGTTACATCTATATAAATCGTCATATTATCCTTCAACCAAATTAGCGTTTAGCCCTATGTAACTGTATGTTATGTGGCAAGCTTTTTAACAAAGATGCCCAGTGTAACTCTTCAAATGCCTCCGAACGATCGTAACTAGCAACATTCATTTCACCTAAAGCCTTAACCATTTCTCTAGGCTGGTCATACAAATAAACACCATCACTACCAGAATGATGTTCAACACCTCTAAATGAATAGCTAGTCGCTACTACCGTTTTTCCCGACAACAATGCCTGCGCAGTTTTAAGGTTACTTCCTCCTCCTTCCCATATAGGCAAAACTATGCCCGAAGAAGCTACTATCGCCGAATCTATATCCTCTTGAGATGAAGGCCCGATTATTTGAATTGTCATGTCAGGCCCACCTTCAATTTCCATGATATTTTTCAACCCCAAACCAGCTCCACCAAAAACCCAAAGACATACATCCTTAGGATTAAGATCCAATAAGCCACCTTGAAGTAATCGAACTAAACCATTAATATTTGGGCCATGCCAGCTTCCTATAAAAATCCAATTATATTTAGCACCTAAAAATTTTTTCTTCCATTTTTCAACTTGTGGTGTTTCTCCCATTCCAGCGTGCCCATTTTGGTATAAAAGGACGGGGACTAAAGGAGCCACTGACTTTAAATAATTTACATCCAAATCAGAAACTGCAAGGGAAAGATCAGCATTCTTTGCTACTTCTAGCTCTATATTTTGAACTATTTCAATGTTCTTTTTATAGTCATCATCAGAAAAAATATCCTTATATATAGACCTCTTTAAATCAACCTCTACATTATGTGAACTGTATATAGTGAATACATTATCCGAAACCACCCCTTTATCTTTCATTTCCTGGAGTAACGGCCATAAAAAAGGTTGCTCCAGCACTAGAATATGAGGGCTATATTGATTAACTAAATCAAAAACCTGCTCTTTGATCTGTTGTTCCTTTTCTAAATAGGTATTAATCCCCCAGTCCATAAGGTAACCATGCCCAATTTCACTTAAAAACTTATCCTTATTTAATTTTACAGCAAAACCATCTACACTTTCTTCATCAGTAAAATCAAAAGAAAGTGTTTCAACTATAGACTCTTCCCGTAATTTCTTTCGGATATAATGACAGCGTAACTTACCTCCATGATCAGGATTATCAATTGGGTAAGTTGTAACCTGTAATATCCGACATGACTCTCTGTCATTCATTCCAGCTCCTCTCTTGTCAAGTTCTCTTTTGAATACATTAAATGTTCACATAGTTCATTTATATTTTCACACCGATTCATCCAGTACTCTATCATATTCTCATCATTAATTTCCTGACCCAATATAGTACGATACGCCCATATAACACACTCAGATGTAAGGCCTCTCATTTGTTTTGTAGCTTCGTAATTTAAGTACTCACTCAATTCATTTATATTTTCACACCGATTCATCCAGTACTCTATAACATTCTTATCGTTAAGTTCCTGACCCAATATAATACGGTACGACCATACAACCATTTCAGATGTCATGCCACTCTTTTGCTTTGTGACTTCAAAACTTAAGTTCTCACGCAGTTCCTTTATATTTTCACACCGATTCATCCAGTACTCTATAACATTCTTATCGTTAAGTTCCTGACCCAATATAATACGATACGACCATACAACTGCTTCAGGTGTAAGGCCTGAAGGAGGCAAATAATCAACCCAATTAAATAATGGAGAAACCCTTTTTATTAAACCTGCCAACTCAGCCGCTGACTGAGCCCACGTATTAAGCGGCGGAGAGTAACTAGGCGTAGAAAAATCATTTATATTACTAAGCAGATGAGTAAGTTGACCAGGCCTACCAATATCAAAATACACGGGCCAGCATCCTGCCACTTCGCCAAAAACTGGCAAACGATTAGCAAAGACTAGGCATTCATGCATAACAGCCTCAATCAAAGGCATCCCTAACCCTTCAACATAAGAGGCACAAATTACAGCTTTTGCCCTCTTATATAACGCACTTAATTGCTCATCAGAAACGTTAGGTAACCATTGAATAGGATATGATAGCGCTAAAAGTTCATTAACTTTCACCTCAATCAATTCTGAATTAGCCCCCAATTTACCAACGATTACTAGGCCAAGGGTATTACCCGATTCCCACAGAGTTTCCAACTCCTTTAATACTTCAATATAACCTTTACGAGGCTCTAAGGTACCAACCATTAAGACATAGTCAGATACTGAAAGCTCCTCCGCAAAGTCATTCTTTTCAAACTTAAAACAATTTGCATCTAAATCACCAGGAGCTAACATGATTTTTTTACGCTGCGGCAGCTCTTCTTTCCACTTCCCAGCTCTTAGATACGCTTCTAACTCAAAGGCAGTATAACCAGAAATCGATACCAATAAATTAGAGTAAGTAATAACCTTATCGAGAGATTTTTTAAATATTATAGAGTCGTGAGTTGTTGAGAACTCAGAATGACTAATGGGGATCAGGTCGTAAATAACACTGATAACAGTGACATCACGAGAGCGAAAAAAGGGCAACCAATCAGTAAGGTTCATGGTCCAAAATGCATCAGCAGATAGATAGATGTCTTTAGAGCTAAACTCTATCCTGTCAAAGTTTTTAGCATCTTCTTTACACGTCATCTTCAATACATCATCAGCACGATAATACCAGTCATATTGGTAATACACAGGAATGAAATCAAGTAGTAATTCTTGTTCAAATATATGCTTGTGTGCTAACAAAGAACGAACAACACGCTGAACACCTGTATTTAAGCCACTTCTAAATGTCGATGTGCAATCAAAATATAAAACAGGCTCTCTTTTCATTATCACTCTTCCTTAGCTTGAAAGCACAGATTTATAGGTAGATTCAAGCTGCTTAACAATACTTGACCACCTGTAATGTTCATTCATGCGATCTATTCCCTCTCTATTACATGACCTATTTTGAATATCTCCAATACCTTTTCGAATAGAGTCTATCGAATCAGGAGTAATATACACTGCTTCTTTCTCAAAATACTCAGTAGCAGAGCCAACTTTAGTAATCATAATTTTAGCCCCCATAGCAGCAGCTTCTAAAGCAGCAATACTTGGCGTTTCAAGAGTACTAGGCATAGCAAAAAAATTACACCCAGCCATTGCAGACCTTATTAATCTAGAGTTATAACTTAAAGGGCCTACAAATTTAAGCTGATCTCCAGCTAGTGAAAAACACTCCTTTGCATAAGCTGCATCTCTTATATGCCCAATAACTACTAGAGAAAGCTCTGGGTAAGATTTTAGCGCATGAATCAAACTTAATTGATTTTTTCTAGGCTCTATATTGGCAACATTTAATACATAAGGCTTAGCTCCAATATTACATTCTCTTTCAAAGAATTCACCACCCTCTGAAATAAAAAAGTCACCTTCGACACCATTATGTACTACTGAGAACATTGCCTCACTTATCTCGTAAACTTTGCTCAGTGATTTTTTTTCTATTTGTGAATTAACCACAATACAGTCAGCTATATCCAACAATTCTTTGATCGCATCATGAGGGTAGTGATATTTTGTTTCAGGGGTTACCCATAAATTAGGACTAACCACTAGTGCAACCCCCTGTTGTTTTATATGATTACAAAGTTGAAAAGAGCCAGGCATTACTGAAAAAAAATGAAATAAATTATAATCTTTAATACAAGGATTCCACTGATTATAAAGCGATACAGGTTGACCTCGATACTCCAAATGGCTTTTGTAAGCTAATAATTGCCTTTCACCACCACCAGGGCAATCAAACGCCCAAGGATATACCCCGAATAAAATGCCTTTATCATTGTCAACTTTCATAACTACAACCCACACTCACCTTTATCAACTCCATCAATTGTTGCGCACTCTGGTGCCAAGTTAACCATTTAAGAGTTTCACTTTTAGGTTCTACTCCTTGGTAATATAAAACAAGCCAGCGCTCAATGGCAACGACTAATACATTATCATCATAACCATCTTCAAAAAATAATGCGGAATCTCCACATAACTCTCTAAACACAGGTATATCTCGAGCTAAAATAGGTAAATTATGTTTCGCTGACTCAATTAAAGGTAAACCAAAACCTTCTCCCAACGAAGCAGAAATATGACATGCAGACACGCCATAAACTTTTGACAAATACTCGTCACTAATGCCATCCAACCAAAATAACCTGCGCCCAAGTTCTTTATGTGTTTTTAACGTTGTCACTATCTGAGGAATAGTTCCCCGCTCCTCATGTTTGTACTCTTGCCAACCTTCATGACCAACTATTACCAAATTTAAGACTGCACCTTTAGCCCACAACTGTTCAAAAGCATTCAAAACCTGTAAATGTCCTTTCCTAGGCTCAATTGTTCCCACCATTAAAAAAGAAGGACATTCGTCAATTCTATCAATTACAACTGGATAATTCTGAGGCAAACCAACTGTAGGTAAAGAGGATAAGATATCCCCCCCCAAATGAAAGTATGATAAAGTCAATGATTTTCGCATAGCTCCCGATTTTTTTAACCACACTCTCAATTCTTCTTGTACAGAATTTGAAATTGCAATTAAACTATGGGCAACACTTGCTATAGCCTTAAGCCATTCTCTGTGTAACTCTTCTATTCCCGGTGGGAAAACACTAGGGTGTAATACTGGCAATAAATCATAAACAATAAAATGAATATTAACGCCTCTACTCACCCATAACTGATAAAGACCTACCTCTTTCGACTGAATAATAGCTGAATGATGAAGGTCTAAACCTAAAAAAATATCTCCAGAACGAGGATCGATTATTGCACCAGATTCGGGGTATTGCTTAGCCTCAACAAAATCAGGAACATGAGAGGCTGCAAAATAATAACCTACTTCATTTGGTTGAAAATAAACAGGCATTACACAATAAGCATTACTTATGTTTTCAAAAAGCTCCTGTAAAATTGATCTTACTACTCTCTGAATCCCCGTACGAAGATCATTTGCATACAAAGCAGATATATCTACATAAATAATTGATTTCACAGCTCCTCCCTACCAATCATATAAATCTCAACCAGCTGAGCTAAACCTGGAGATTTTGGTAAAGTTAAACCAAGGTTTTTGTTATGAGCAAGTTTAGCTCCAGTGGGCCTTCTTGCAAGTACAGGAAATTGCCCTAAGGCTGGGTATACTCCAGTATCAGATACTCGCTTAGCAAGGGAGGGAGAAATTGCGGATGCTATCGCATGCACTAGCTCAAACCGAGTTATTCCCTCATGACCAGAAATATGAACTACTCCCGAAGCCCCCTGTTGTATTAACTCCAAAGTGGCATCAGCAACCCAACTTGTTGATGTTGGATACCTAACCCCTCGATCCAGCATCAACTCTTCCCCACGCATCAATTTATCAATAATTTTCATAATAGGGTCACGAGTATGAGCTACATTACCAACTAACCAAGGAAGGCGGATAACCAAATGTTCTTTCGACATTTCATTAAGAATCTGCTCAGTTTCTAGTTTATCAATACCATATTTTGACATCGGAATAGGTACATCCATCTCATCATACCCTCCCGCCGGTACAGGCTCACCAAAAACATAAATAGAAGAAAACAGGATAACTTTAGCATTAGGCAATTCATATTTAATAGAGTCAAACCACTTTTTATATTGCACTACATTGCGTAAATAACTATATGAAAAATCACTTTCACAACGATCCAAATTAGCATCCCCTAATGCTAATACTACGGTATCTACATCTATCCGCCTGCAAAAATCTCGACAATCTTTCTCCGTAACAACGTCAATCTCCACTCCTCCTGGAGTTGCTCCACCTAATCGACTACACCCAATAACGTCCATAACATTCGAGAAATGATCTACGATAGCAGACCCCAAGTACCCAGTTCCTCCCACAACTAAAATTGTCATTAGCTTTTCAACAACCTCTTAAGTTCCATTTTATTTTGGTTACTATAATTTTCATAAACAGGGATTGAAGTAATACCTTGCTCACTCTTTTTGATTATATTTAATATCTTTTCAATATTAGAGCCAATAAATATACGTTCACCAATAAATTCTGAGTACACCGATGCAACCGACTCAGTAGTAATAACATAATGACCATAAGACAACGCATCAGCAATCTTTATAGGTGCGCCACTACCAAGAAGAACAGGGGCAAGTAACACATCACAGCCGGCCATTACACCCTCTAAACTTTCAACTTGCCCGTGAGCAATAACCTTAAAAGAGCGTTCTACTCCATCGAGTATGCTACAAACACTTCCAATCACATGAAATTCGAAACTTTCTTTATCCGTAATTAATTCAAGCATTTCAAGAGCCGCTAACAAAGTTTGGCGGTTAACAAAATTATTAACACCTAAAAAATAAATTTTTACCCTACCACTAATTTGTAAAGTCACTAAACCTAAAGGTTTAGTGACTTTAGGCCGGAAAACAAAAACTTTTACATTATCACCTGCTACCCCCTTAAAGTATTCTGCTTCCTTTGAACAAATAGCTAGGACCCTCTCACTTTTCTGTAAAAGAGATTTTTCAACAACCTGCTCAATACATACCAGCGACTGATCAATACCATAAAAATCTTGATAATTTAAACGTCTCAGATACTGTGAATCATGTGCTACATAAATCAGCTTAGTCTCTTTAAAAATCGCTAATTCTTGCATAAAAAAACACTCATGACGATTCAACATAACATAGTCAAAATGATTATTAACTTGTAATTCAGTCAGTTTTTCCAGATCAAGTGAATTTGCGAGATGTATCAATTTATACAACGTATCCCTAGAAAATTCATCCTCATTTCCTGTAACAACAGGAAATGCCTTTCGCCAAAATTGGTTAATATTAGCTAAGTTAGGCACTATTGAATGATAAAGATTAATTGCCTGAAAATTTCGTTTATTATATCTTTCAGGCTGGTCAGTAGCCACTATTACATCAGCGATCTCAGATAGAACCTCGACTATATTCTCTGCATGTTCAATATAACCATTAACAGTGTTAGCTCCGTGAATACTACCTTCTCCATGAAAGTTTATCCCCATAAATAAAATTTTCATTCAAAAGCATCCAAACTTTCTAGGAGACTAATTGGGCCAGAATTTTCTATCCAACAAATCTTACTATTTAATAATTCTGGATATATCTCAACTAAACAATCTTTATAAGTTGTAATCATTGTGGATTGCTCAAAACCCAAAATACAAGGAAGGTCATTTCCATTATCTCCAAAATACCAGACATCTTTTTCTTCAATACCTATACTTTCCAACATATAAGCCAAAGCTCCATATTTGCTGGCATGAAAAGGCTGTACATCTAAATAGTGAAGTCCACTCTCAATTTCCGCTAGCGAAATTAATAACTCATGATTGTTAAATCGTTGCTTAAAATTATCAACAAAAGACCGAACAGAAATACATTTATTCAAATCAATGTAATACGAAATTTTATAGTTAAATTGATACTTTGATTCTTGCTGAGTCAAAAAAATTTCCTTATCAAGATACTTTTCGATCCGTTCTTTATCAAAAGAAAAACTATGTGTATCAACATACTGTAGATAACTTTCATCACAGACAAAACAACCATCCTGCTTAAGGAATATTTCTGCACCGCAATTGGTGACAATAGCAACTGGTGACAAAGCATCAACCACTCCTTCCAGCTCAAGAACTTTTACAAGACTCCTTCCGGTTGCAAAAACAACCAGTACCTCCAGGTCTCGAAGCCTATCACCTAAAAACCTCAACTCACTCTGATTTAAAGAAAGATTATTAGGCAGCAACGTTCCATCAAGATCAAAAATTACATGTGAATATTTCAAGTACGCAGCCCTCCTCCACAATTATGAAAACACAGCTTACAGACACTATCGCCTCCTACTTTCATAGCAAAAGACTCATAAGGAAGAAAAATAATCTCTTGCGCCCCAACAATTTTCCGAAAATTTTCTATCCTTTCTTCATAGCTCCCATTATTCAAGTATGGAAAAATTCTAGATGTATTTACTATATGCCCAAATGGACAGGATAAATGATTCACAGGGGACATAAATGCAAAAGAATAGTTATCAATTCCATTCTCTTTACAAGCTTTGGATATCAATTGAACTGTCAGTCCACTTAATAATGCCTCATCAACAAATAACACCTTTTTATCTACACACTTATTCGACTCAATGCACCTCAGGTACTTTTTATAATACCCTTCCCGTTCAGCTACTTGAGCTCCCAGCGTTCTTTCAACCGTCTCCTTCTCAAATATTTTAATCTCAGGCATACCAAGCAGTTCTGAAAGCACATGAGTATATAGCCCACCTGTGTTTGGTACCGGTGAAATAGCGCCATAAGACAAACTTAAAGAAGAAATATAACGAGCCATCTCCTCTGATAACGCTGCGCGCACATCTTTTACCTTGTGTCTACCAACACTCAGCCCCCCATCCAACTTATAAATGCGATTAAAAGCACAATATTCGTCAAGAATCCTCACTGCTAATTTCCACCATTAATTTTATTCAAAATACCATTAGCAACATGTTCAACTCGAAATTGGCTAACATGCTCGCGTTTTTTTGACTTAGGTATTCCTGATACAGCCCCCTCTTCACTTACAAGTAGCGGCATATTCAGTAGCGAGTTTATCTGTTCACAGTGAGGAGATACAACTTCTCCACCCAGCCAAAAAGACTCTAAAACCGCACTTGTCAACCATCGGTTCGGCTCATAATAATACTTAGCATTTAACAGGAGACTAAACCATTCCTCTGTTCCATACTTTATTAACTTTCTATGCTCTATACCGTCGTTAGAAGCATTAGAAAAGTATGCATCCAAACACCTCTGACTAGAAATAACAACTCGCTTAAACGGTGGCGCTACTTTTTTGAAAAAAGAAACAGACTGCTCATCCAAAGAGTCACCTACAAACGAAAGTACATAATCCTGGTCAGGATAACAGGAAAAAGGCTGGCTATTGATCTCTTCATTCCATACAAATGGCTCCACAAACCATCCTGCAGCATATATGATATTTTTCTTCAGACATACATGAGAGAAAAACTTTGACTCCATATCATTTCGAGCCACTATATAAAAATACTCCATACCGCAAGACGACTTCGCCAGTTGACAAAGGGTTGCATCAGTATATTCTTCAGTTTGAGGGACAACAATAATCTTTTTATGTGCATCAATAAATTTTATCTTTTCCTGAACATCTGGACACATGGAAAAAATTACGTACATATCATATTCACTAAAATCTTCAGCATCAATACTTGCAAAATCACACTGAACTCCAAGCAATGAAAAACCCAGCTGCAATGCTTTTGCTTCCTGTTCTCCACTTAAGTGATCAAACCAAACATTGGTTGATAATAAAAATAAAATTTTCATCCGATAATCTATTACTTGATAATAAAGTGAAGGCAGCCCCTGTAACATGTAATCATCACAAGGCATTTCGAAGGAGCTTTAACATTTTTCTAAGTCTTACCTCCCAAGTATTATTCCCAACGTATTCTTTAGACTCACTCATACTAAAGTGTCCTTGAAAAACAGCCTGCTCTATTGCATTTATGAACTGCCCATTGTCAACTGCCACTACAATACCATTCTTATATTGTCTCGTGAAACCTAACGGAGTTGACACAACTGGCACGCCAGCCGCCAAATACTCAAAGTATTTCATTGGAAACATTGATGCAGTATATTTATTGATTAATGTTGGTAATGTCGCAACAGCCATTCCGCTTAAATATTGTGGTAACTTATCATATGCTCTATGCCCCAAAAAATGAACATTAGACAAAAGAGCAAGCTTGCGAACTTTACCAGATGACTGCCCTTCCCTTTCCTCTCCAATCAATACCCAATGCCAATCCTTTCTCTCTGTCGCAACCGCATAAATTAAATCAAAATCAACCTTAAAGTCCGATAGTACACCTATATATCCTATTCTTGGCTCTGGAATACAACTCAAATCTTCAGGAAATACGTCTACATTGCGAGCGCTAGAAAAATGTTCATAATCAACCACGTTGGGTAAAAAATGCACATTATCATTAAATTGCTTGCACTGCTCAGTTAATACATCACTAGTTGTAAAAACAATATCACATTGTTTTAGTAGGCATTTTTCTTCATTTTTATAAGCTTCAATATCTACACCAGGCACTGCCGATAAATCATCTACACAATGATAGACTACTTTACTATGGCTTATACCTTGAATAGCCCCAAGCATAAAGGGGTGGTAAGTCCATATAATTGGCTCAGAAAATGTATTCTTCTTCATAAATAACTGAATAAACAAAGTTAGCAGCTTCTTATTTAACCAGCGGATCAAAGGCCAATGGTGCTTTATAGGTATCAGTAAAGGAGCTAAAACCCAAATTCTATTTTCAACCTTCCTAGGACCTTTTAGACCAAGTTTTAACCTTCGCCATAATCGCCCAAGATCTCGCCCTGAATGTAATTTTGGAGCTCGGATACCTACCGTTTCAATATACAACACTCGGTAGCCCATTTTTTCCAAATGTTTTGCTGTATGTTGTTTATTGGTCCAGTATGGCATATCCCAATCAGCGGTAGAAAAAAGAATAATGTCTTTACTAGGCACGAACAGTCCCACTCGTAAATTTATCTAACTCCGCTATTGATATAGTCTTATTTTGGTACCTAATTTCAGGAGCGCCGCGCTTAACTAAACTAAGATCCCACTCTGCAGTTATTTTACCATTTTCATCAAGGGTTAATTCAACAGACTCTTTGAGCGCAATCCAGTCTAAGGCTTGTTCCTCTGTAAGGTACAGCACTTTACTAGTTGATGAGTTAATGTAATCGATAAATTCACTATGAGCTTCACACCTAGCACCCTCCGAGGCCCAGCCATAAGCGTACCTTGATGAAAACGGGTGATCTAAAAAACCAAATAGACTCTTACCTTGTTTTGCTATATCAAACGATTTCTTAAAAATCTGCAATTGGTCCTCTCCCTTAAGCATGCATTCACCATGAAACATACATTGCTGAGAGTGACTTATAAAGCCTCGTGCTACAAAAGGAACCTCTCCTCCTCTAGCAAACAGATACTCTGGGTCGTTACAAATGATTCCGCTTACAAATCCAGTTAAGCCAGCATCCGTCATTCCTTGAACCGCATAAGTTGGATTTTGATGAAATGGAGATACCGCATATTTTATTTCAGTATCACTGCCCAAAACACTTTTAATCGCCTCTACTGAACGGCTTACCTGAGAAATAGCTTCCTCATAGCTCCCGCCCCAATTAACAGGATGATTTACCGAGTGAGTAAGCACTCCTCCGCCACTAGCAGCAAAACTTTTAAGAAACTCATGATGAGATTCATCCTCGAGAACACTAGTATGAATCGCTAGCGAGAAGGGGATGTTATTTTCCTTGTAAAGCTCATATAACTGTTTGGCTGATAAAATGTCCTCATCACAGTCTAATCTCATAGTTACACATGCATCATAACCTGGAGGTATTTCAGAAATCACGGGTAGGCAAATAGAAGATTCATAGGAATAAGCCCCCACAAACTCTTCAATAATTAGCCACTCTTGAGAATCAACTGGGCCAACAGACCGATTGAACCATAACAGTGAGGAACCAGCAATATCCCAAAGTCCAGCATAAGCTGTTAGTGAGTCACCGTTGGTTCTTATTTCAGCAACCGTGTTTTCAAGAGGAATTGTTATTTTTGATGCAATAGCCCAAATAGATTGGTCGGATTTAATGGAACCAAACCCTAAATTATTCCACTCAGCCATAAAATCAAAACGCTCACAACTTCTTTTCTGCATCGGGGACTTTACGCCTAGCTCATTTTCAGTGTTATAAAACACTGAAGCTGGACTTTCAGAATAATTATTAGGTTCCGCATCAGGAGATAAAAATAATGCCTGCTGCTGCTCGGAAAAATAAGAAAGCCTTTGTGCCCCCAGCAAACCTAATAAATTATCCGGTATTGAGCCAAATACTATAACCTTTGAGCCGCATAAATTTAAGGTTTCCTGAATTAGCTCACCCCAACTAGCAAGTGGGTCTGCAATAACCAATATAAATGGACTTCCCTTTGCTATCGATTGCTTCCATAAAGCAACTGATGCCTCCACAACAGTCCCTCGTGTGAATGAGCGCCTTAAGGCTGAGCTCACTATTTCTGGTAGGCCTAAGCGAGCAGAAGTTAGAACCAACATTGCCTTCATTGAGTCACCACATGTCTAAATTTTGCATGTCGACCAACACGGATAAATGCTTCATGCCCTACAAAATTGACATTAAACCCCAGCCCCCAAAATCCTTCAATTTTATTCTTAATTTCTTCAGGGTTTGCTGATGCTTCAAGTACAATTCTTAACACAGGCGGCTCCGTTCTTAGGTCAATTTGAAATTCCTGAATTCCGCCAACTCGGTGATCTAGCATATCTTGTATATGATGCGTAGCATAAACAACGCCATTAATGGGAACCATGTCATGAATTCGACCAACGACATTAGTTAAATAAAACCCATCACTTCGCTGCTCAACTTTAGCCATATCACCCGTGCAATACCGAATAAGTGGCATCAAGTGATTTCTAAACCCAGTAAAGATCAATTCCTCATCACCTGGAGAAGAATCTAACGGCCTAGACTCTGCCCACCCTTCTGAATCTAATATCTGTAAGCCATTATTATTAAGTTCATAAGCCATTACACCAAGTTCAGCCAAACCATATCGATCAACTACACGACAATTTAACGCCTTGGCGATTGTTTTTCTCATATATGGCTCCAATAATTCACCACTGGATTCAAATACGTCAAATGCTTTCGCTGAACCTTGCGATTTTTCGATATAGCACGCAAGAGCGTATATAGTTGAAGGGTGAGCATGCGCTAGATAAGGGGATGTTTTTCGAAGTGATTGCCAAACCTCTTCTAAACCTTGATCATCAATCCTATCAAAAAAAATATTACTCCGATTCATAGCAAAGCACTTAAAATCTTCTCTAGAAGGCCATTTTGGCGGCTCAGGATCAGGAAAGCGACAGGCAAAATGAGTTTCAAATTTATATTTTTTCTTACCTACCGACTCCCTTGCAAACAAGGTAACGGCAGCAGAATAATCTGCTGCAGGTTGATCATAAAAAATATGTGCCGATAAGCCTGTAGATCCGCCCGTTTTACAGACATGATGCCGAACTTCATTTAATGGCTTTAAAAGCAACCTATCACCTTGCTCTCTAATAATATCCTTGGTCAATAAAGGAATATCATTTAAATAAGCAATATCTTTTTTAAGGCTATTAATATCAAAAGATATCTTTTTAAAAAGATCTTGATAATAAGGTATTGCAGTAGCTGCAAACTCTATCGTATCGATTAGCTTTTGTTCAGCGATTTTTTTACGATCTTCAAATGGAATACTGTAGTAGGCCCTCAGCTCATTGCGCTTAGCTCTAACTTCTCTTTTTTCAATTCTTTCCGCTAAAGGGTAAGCGATAAGGGAGCTAATCAGCCCTTGAGGAAGTTTTAATAATTGACGACTATTCATTTAATCAACCTTTTACTCGTCATTTGGAGAGCTAAAATCAAGCTCTTCAATTATTTGACCATGCTCCATCTTAAAAGCTCTATTACACACATTTTTAAGCAGCTCTTCTGAATGAGTTGCAATTACTAATATTGATGCGTTATCAACAAAACCTTTGAGCCGTTTAGCCGCTTTCTTATTAAAAGCAGCATCGCCAACACTTAACCATTCATCCATAACTACAATATCAGCATCCACACTGGTAGAAACGGCAAAGGCTAAACGTAATTGCATTCCACTTGAATAGGTACGTACAGGCATATCAAGGTATTCACCTAGTTCTGTAAACTCCGCAATTTCATCTGTTTTAGCGCGAATTTCTGCTGGAGTGAGGCCCATCATAATGCCTCTTAGGAAGATATTATCGTAGCCTGTAGCATCGACATCCATTCCCAAATTAATATCTAATAACGAAGCTATTCTCCCTCTTACCTTTAAATAGCCAGAAATAGGCTCATAAGCACCAGCCAACACCCTTAGTAAGGTTGTTTTTCCTGCCCCATTATGGCCGATCAAACCAACCCTATCTCCCTTCTTAATAGTGAATGATAGGTTATCAACAGCCCTAACAGTGACTTTATTACCTGCAGTTCTTGCAAGCCTTCCACCTGTCGACATATTTAAAACCGCATTTTTAAGAGAGCGGTGACTATTGGTAAAAACCGGAAATTCTACCGTTAAATTTTTTGCTTGTATTAATCCCATGCTTTCCTCAACTCTATAGCCAATACGCAACGCGAGAACGGTACTTTGCTAATACGCCAATTGCGACAACAAAGCCCCCTAGCGTAATTAATCCGGTTATTACCCATGAATGTTCAGGTATTCCGCCTCCAACAAGAGGTGACCTTACTAGCTCAATAAAATGATAGGCAGGATTGTATTCAGCTATCCAGCCTCTATCAACTAGTAATTCTGGCTTCCAAAAGATGGGAGTAACAAAAAATAAAACTTGGACCAAATTGATTAAAATCTGTGAAACATCCCTAAAACGAGTGCAAGTAACTCCTACCACCAAGCCAATCCAAAGCCCATTTAATGCAATTAGAAAAACAGCTAAGGGTATAGTCAATAAATCAATAATATGAATCTCAGGAATGACATACAGCAAGCACAACAAAATTACCGCGTTGTGTGCAAATATCATTACATTTCGCCACACCATTCTGCAAACGTGAACCGTCAATGGCATTCTTATTTGTTTTATCATTCCTTCAGATGTAGTAAATACAAATGCAGACTCTAAAATAAGTGTAGAAAGAAAAGTCCAAACAATAAGCCCAGCTCCAACATGAGGAATAAATGACTCTACTTCTTGCCCCAGCAAATTTGCATAAAGAACACCTAGTGCCGCAACCATGATAGCAGTACTTATTGTTAACCAAAATGGCCCAAGTACAGAGCGTCTATAGCGCTGCTTAATATCTTGCCAACCTAAAACACTCCAAATTGGAACGGATTTTATACCGTTTTTAATATCAGAAAGAGCCAACCCAAAGGACCTTCTCATTGCTGACGAGCCTTTTCCTTCCGCCCCATACTCAAATTCTTGCATTTTAATCAAAACTCACCATCCTATTCAGTGCCATTAATATCCTACGCATCCCGCCCCTCCCACGAATCGCGATAGTTTACCATAATTCGAGTTATTACAAGGTAGAGCATTACTTTTACTGAAAAGCTTCGATTAAAACTTTCTGAATTTTCTGAGCTGCAGTACCATCACCATAAGGACTAGAGATTATCGACATTTTCTTATACTCTAAATCGCACAATAGAAGATTTGTTGTCGCCAGCTCTATTTGCACTGAATCCACCCCTACTAATTTTGCCCCCCCTGACTCAATAGCTTCTGGCCGTTCAGTATTTTCACGCATAACCAACACAGGTTTACCCAAAGATGACGCTTCCTCTTGAATACCGCCTGAATCCGTAAGAATAAGGTAAGACCGGCCTATTAAATAAACAAAAGGCAAGTAATCCTGAGGCTCTATCAAATGAACATTCTCAATACCTTGGAGTAGAGTTGAAACTGGTTCTAAAACATTAGGGTTTAAGTGTACAGGATACACAAAGTCTACGTTTTTGTGAGCCTTTGCAAGGCTGCGAATTGCAATACATATCTTTTTAAACCCTTCCCCAAAATTTTCTCGCCTATGCCCCGTAATCAATACCAATTTTGAGTCATTCCGTAGGTATGAAAACTTCGCCGAAACTTCGTTTTTTAGCGCTCGATTATTCTCAAGTTTTTTGATTATGGTAAACAAAGAATCAATAACTGTATTCCCCGTTACAAAAATAGTTTTTTCCGCAACACCTTCAGATAATAAATTATCTTTTGCCCTATTTGTTGGTGCAAAATTCAAAAAGGCAATATCAGCGACTATTTTTCGGTTAAGCTCCTCAGGCCAAGGAGAGTATATATCACCCGTCCTAAGCCCTGCTTCAATGTGGGCTACTTTTATTTGCTGGTAATATGCAGCCAATGATGCTGCCATTGCTGTCGCTGTATCACCATGAACTACAACCAAATCCGGATTAGATTGCAACAAAACACCCTTAACACCACTGAGAATTTTAGTAGTAACTGCTGTTAAATCCTGATTTTCTGACATTATATTCAAATCAAAATCAGGTGTAATATCAAACAAACCCAGTACTTGGTCTAACATTTCTCTGTGCTGGGCTGTTACGCATATAGAAATAGCGAATAAAGAATTGCCTCTCATCACTTTAATCAATGGAGCCACTTTAATAGCTTCTGGCCTTGTACCAAAAATAAATAGTAATTTTATTACGGTCTTCACTTATCATCACCTAACAAAGACTTTATTCTTAACATATCTCTTGCTCCTCACATCATCTAGTTACCCCCATCAGCCTAATATAAATGAATGACCAGATAACACACTAAAATGAAATAAACTAAAAAATCACGCTCCAAGAAGGCTGGCTAATTACCTTCCATGCGCTCTTGATTCTTTACATATCATATCATATCATTTCAGCCCCCCCCCAATGCTGTTGACTTAAGCAATGCCGAACAATAAGTCTTTGATATTATAGTATAATAACGTATGTTCTTAATAATTAAATATCGGTAGTTTTTCATGAAAAACGCATCAAACTTGGCACAAACCCTGCTCTGAAAATCCATGCCAACTTTCAAGTTATCTTGAAAGGTTTCTTCAATTAATCCCCAAAACACTCCCAGAAGATCAGAAAA
>Ga0209494_1000228_pt1 | contig 23838 bp, 18 predicted proteins | sample EN1Hudseemescosm_FD_184628 | JGI IMG/M metagenome (GOLD analysis project Ga0209494, IMG submission 184628) | Methane-oxidizing microbial communities from mesocosms in the Hudson Canyon - EN1B Hudson Canyon (SPAdes) (version 2) | ecosystem: Environmental > Aquatic > Marine > Cold seeps | place... | reverse complement strand
TTTAAGAGAACGTGCAATTGAACTAATCGACTCTCCACTCACAAGATGCCGCCTTCTTACTTCCGCAATAATATCCATTTTTAACACTCCAGGATGCTCCGATAAAATATCGGATTTTATACAATCTAGGGTGGAAACTTTTCAACGCTGTTTACCCCAGAACCCTGGTAAGTTTTGCACGCTGATTAACACGTCATGCACTAATGCTTTTAAAATACGTTCCATTTCTTGATAGTCGGTTACACCTATGCAAATGTTGGAAGCGGCTTTCGGTAAAGTGAGCATTTTGCTTTTGATGGTTGATACAATTTCCTCCCATTCTTTGGCAAAGTCATCTGCCGGAATTAATTTGCTTCTTCGGGTTTCTTCTTCAAGTGCGGCTAAATTAGCTTGATGGTAAACAAGTCGAGCACGTTCATTGTTAATGTCAGAACTAGACTTTGATGAAATACGTTCTCTGAGCCAACGAATATACGCCAATCTGGCGCAATCAAGACTGGCATCTTTTTCAATGACGCCATCGTATTGAAGTTGCTGAATACGGGAAACAGAGAGGATGAGATGAGACGCAATTGCTCTTTGGTTAGCCATGGCTTATTTTATCACGAACGTTGCTTACACGGCTTGTGACAGCCACACCGAAGCTGAATTTGCGTTATCTACACCAACCCAGAGCTGCTCCGTTTTACCCGCTTAGAATCGTCTGGAAGTACCTTTTCATTCTAGAAATAAAGACGGTAAAAAATTATAGACCTCCCATAATAATATTGGTCTATTAGTAGCTTATGCGATGAAAACTATAGTAGTTGATATTAAAGAAATTAATAAGTTTTGCGGGGTATATATTCAACTCTTGAGCTAGTTATCTTCAATATGGTTAGATTCATCAGTCGTATCTTTTTCTTCGCTGGTATCTTCTAGGGCAGATAATTCTAAAAGTGGTATCGGTTCAATTGCACTACCAGCAATACCTTTAATAGCCCCATGCATATTACAGGTATTGAGTAGGACCTTTTGGAGTTGTTTTTCTCTTTTTTTCCACATCATGGTTATGGACTTTTTTTCTTTATTAAGATCAGTCTCCATTTGAGTAAAGCCTTCTACAATAGCTTCAATTTGTAATTTAAACTCATTACTAATTAAGTAATTGTAAAGCATGGTCATTTTTTCACCTTTATTATCCTGATTCATAGAAGCAGTGAATATTTGGATTACCGATTCTCTCAATACCCCAGAAAGACCCTTAAACTCTTCGAATGAGCATATCCAAATGCCATCTCGTATCCCCATACGGTCCATACCTATTGGCATAGACTCGGTGACTAAAACTCCAATATCTGCATTTTTTTCACGAATATCATTTTTGAACTTTTCTATCCAGCTGGGTTGAAAAGATTTGGTTCGTTTGCTTTCATAGTAGATAGTCCCACAATTTTGTTGGTATGGTGTGTTAACAGTTTGTAGGCAGTCACCACCTCTTGCTCCTTTAGCAATTTCAACAATGGTGTCGCATATAAAATTTTCTTGGAGCCAGGTTTCAATTGCAATCTCTTGGACTTCGCCTTGCAATTGCATAGATCCTTGTTCTACCTTTTTAACTGCAATTTTAAGTTGTTCTTGAAGTTGTTCTTGTTGTTGTTGAAACTCAATAATTTGCATTTCATGCTTGTTTCCCTCCTGTTCTTTAAATGCATTTATTTGATTATTAAGCGTGATTTCATTCTCAGCGGTCAGGACTTCTTTCAGCGCATCTTTTTCACGCTGTTTTTGTGCAAGTTGTGCCTTAACGAGGTTTAGTTCTTTAAGTTCCTCAGTCTTGGTTTGAAGTTCGGTATTTAGTAAATTAATGGCATCTGATTGTTCATTTTTAATTTTAACAGTTAGATCAGTTCTCAACGTTTTTTCTGCCTTGGTAACCTGTTGTTTAACAGCTTCATTTATGGTCTTCAGCTGTTGTTCTTTTTCTAACTCAAATGCGGATTGATCTTGTTCTAGCTTTAAAGACTCAATTTGTAGCGCCTTTTCACCGTCGGCTATTTGTTGTTGGTGTTTAGTATTTAGTTCAGATTCAATCTGAGAATAAATAAGCTCATTAACATTTATTTCATGGTTACATTCTGGGCAGTTAACTTTATTATCGTGATTCATATTGGTCCTGTATCTGGTTTATGCTGAAATTAGATTAATGATGTTTGGATGGCATTTGTTGTGTCTTTTTGAGTATATTCAGATTCAAGAAATTGTAGAAAAGTGTCAGGGGTTTCCATTACTTTATTTAACTTACCTGAATGATATAGAGATACAAAAAGCGCGGCAGAATAGGCCTGACCATTGATTGACTTTTTAGGGTTAAATTCTATATCTGTGAAGGCATCATAGTTAATCAGTTCTTCGACATATTTTGGGTTTTGTTTTAGTGCATTTAAATAAAGCCAATCGTAAAAAAAAGTATGAGGTGATATTGAAAACTGTGTTCCGAAAAATGAAAAACAAAGTAGGTTCCCAGATTCTTTAAGTCGAATATCCTTTTTTGCTTCACGTGATGTTTTATGAAGCAGATCCGTATAAGGTCCTCCCTTATCAAATACTTTGCTACTCTGGAACGCAGATTCCACTGAAAACATTCGTTGCTTTGGAGTAGTTATTTTTAAGTTAAAAGCGCTCAATTTAACGCCAATTTCAGTTTGAGATTTACTGGATATTTCAAGGATGTTTTTTAAGCCTTGATCCACACCCGAGGCATGAAGGGCAGCAATTGACTTTTGCTTTTGGGATTTTGACATGCCAGGGTACCATTTGAACTCTGTATCTTTAACGACAACACCTGGGGCCAAGTGAGATTCTTTCGCAATGAAAATAGGACGATTAGCCATATTTATTCTCCAATATTACAAAAAGCTGAGCAACTCAGGTGTTGAAAAATTGTTTTTTACAGAGCTTTTAGAAGGCCAATGTGGATGATCATACCTTCTCTTAAATAGTGAGTGCTCAACAATAAAATTGTCTTTAACCAGTGTTTTCATAAAAGAACCTAATTGACTAATCTGACAATTTCTAACCGTTGTTGTTTTAAATGCAATAGCCATTATTTTATTTGTGTTAATACCGCCTTCAACAAGTACTTCAGCTTGTGGGTCAGTAGTGCAGAAATCTGGTATTCCTGTGTCTTTTCGAGTAACTTCGCTGTGTGCATTGTTAAGAGCAGATTCACTAAACATATTTATAAATGATTCAGTAGAATCGCTTAAATTACATCCAGTAGCAGCGTTTGTGGAAGAAAATTCGCAGTTATTTTCGTATAATACTTCTGGACTGATAAGTAGCACTACCCAGTCACCCGCAATGTTCATTCTTTTACTGTAAAACATGCTGTAATTTGGATGCATGATAGATAAATTGATTGAATTTGTTCTATTGTCAAATCGGTATGGGTCACTAAAACAAACATCTACTTTTTGTAGTAACGCTTCATCTCTTGAAAGAAGGCCGTGCTTGAGAATGCTCTCAATGTTTTTGGCTTGCGTGAAATGAACTAGGTATTTTATCTTACGTTGTTCGATGATTTTTTTAATATCATTTTTTCTTTTTTCAATGGTTGATTGATGTTGATCCCGAAATACTTCGAGCTCAATTACCGTAGTGTCATTTGTTTTGTTTTGTCCATGTTGTTGCGACTCGATTTTATTCTTGGATTCATCCCATTTAAGCAATAAAACTTTTAGTTCATTGAATGTTTTATTTAATTTTATAGATGAAAGGGAATTAAAGTGATTTTTGGCACTGTAAAACGCAGGTTCTTTCCACTCACAGCGTTTTATTCTGATTTGGGTACAGTCTTTTAATACTATGAAGATTGCTTCAGAACTTGCTGACGTATTTTCAGGTAGTGTTTTGTCATGAATAACCCATCCATGTTTAGGTGAAAAGCCTAACCATAGAGAGTCATTGTTGTAGTTTTCTAAAAACCTTAAAATTGCTAGCTGTAGCATAATTCCTCAAACAAAATATTATGTTGAGGCGGATAATATTAGAAAAAAACTCTTATTTTTGTTTTGACAGGTAAGTGTCAGTTAAAGAGGAGGGGGGCGTTAGTGTTGGTGGCTATGTGAGATAGAAAAAAATAAATTGTTGTTTAGTATTTTCGTGGTTTTGTCAGGTTATTGTCGGGCGGGTACAGTATTCAATAGAATTATATTTGAGGTTAGTGTTGGCGCTCTATCTCTATTAAAAGCTTGAATTTCTTTTCTTTTTGAATAATGAAGTTAGTTAATCCCAATGAGGCAACTTTGTTATCTTTATAGAACCTTCGAAATTGTTGATCAAGGCTGTTGTCATCGTATACGCTGATAGTATGCCCTTTATTAAGACGGTCTATTTTATTTACAACATTTTCATTGGCGTTAAAAGAATATTTTTGTTTGTTAATTGTTCCTATGATACTTGTAATTTCCTGACATAAAATCCAAATATTTGAATCGTCATAATTATCTAATTGTGCTTCTCCAAGACTTATGGAAAAAAGGCTGTTTGTGAAATAAATTTTCTCTGGATTTATTGTAATTCGGAACCATTCATTATCGACAATCTCGATTAATCTAGGGAGTCCATTCCGAGTTAGTTCCTTATTAATAAGATTTAACTCTGTAATAATTTCACTCTCATGAGAGTGGATCCATCCATAATTAAGGCTAACAATGGAGTCGTCAATTGGTGCCCATTCTAAACCTTTAGCGTGTGATGCCAGTACTAAAAGAAGTCGGGTTTGGGCGAGCGTTAATTGATGATTTATTTTTTCTGTACCTTTCAAGAAGTATTTCTCTTCACAAGGAAAAGTAATTTTTTGACTTTCGGTATGGAAAATATTTTTATAACTATTTTTAAAATTATTCAGATCATTACGTAGTAAAGTTTTATTACCATCATGGTGAGCATGCAGCGCAGTCACATAAGGGCGTTCACCATCTGAACGTCTTTGTTCGATTAAATCATCAATTGAAAACCAAGTTAATGCCCCCGAGTTTTTAACTTCGGTCAATAGTTTAAGAAAACCAGTTTTGGTTAAAGATAACGAGAAAATTGCAATGTTGTACTGTGTATATGCCCGTACATCTTTAGCACCGCCCACGGCCTTATAAGGCTTTAAATTCCAGATCAATTCAGGGCTGAAATCAAGTTCATTCTTTAAAGTGGCTTCCTCTTCAACCTCTCGTAAAAGCGTGTTATGTAAAGAGTCATTTATAATTGAGCTAGGGGTATTACTGTGCATGATTTTAATGGATTCACACGTGTCATGATGTTCAACGTCTCTTAAGGTAAGTTTCCCCCCAACAGGAACATAATTGGGTACATCGGGTCTTTTTTTATCCTCTCTATGATGAAATAAGAATTGACCATCAATTTTAACCAAACCCCAGGCAACATGGACGTAACGAATAGCTTGAGGTTTTTTTTGAGGGTGTAAATTAACTCTGTTTTCTTCTAATTGGTTAAAAAGGATTCTCCGTTTTTCAATAAAAGCCCCAGTGTTTTCAGGTGCCCAGAAGTTAGCGTTAAGAAGTGTTTGTTGATCGTCAGCTAATGAATTTAATAGTGAGAGTGCCATTAATTGTGCTGGAAAAGAGGCAAACTGCCACTCTTTTTGTTCTAAATGTTCTGGATTTAACAAACTAAGTGTTTTAAATAGATTTTCTATAAATTGAGTGGTAATGATTGATTCTTGAAGATCGAAGTCTTCCCTACATAATTCACTAATAATATCTTCAGTTTTAACTGAATTAATATAATGACCTTCTTCTGCTTGTAGTGGTAAAAGACTAATTATTCTTTTTAAAATTTTAGTCATATTATTTAGTCTTAATTAAATGTTTTGTAAAAAAGATGTCTTGAGAGATCAGTTAAAAATGGGTACGCGTTGTAATTGAACGTAGGGAAATGGATACTTAATTGTACTCCGTGAGGTTTTGTATGCTCAGCTCCATCTTTATTAAAACGAGGAGGGGAGGTTAAAAACCAAAAACAATCAAATAAACCATGAATTAAGTCTTGAGAAGTAAATTTAAACCTGTCGTTGTTTAAGTTTTTTACTGATTCGTTAAGGATTTGATTAATTCCTAGATCCCTTCGGTGGCCAAATTTATTAATGATTCTTGCATATTGAACGTGATGACTTAGCCTCCGTTTACATTTTTCTTCAAAGTCCTCTAGTTTCATAGGGCCTTTTGGATGGGAAATAAATTTTAATAATTTAGTTTCATGAGAGGAGCATTTGTCACCTAAATCAAAAAGGGCGCGGGCATTAATTAAAAATAAATAAGCTAAAGTTCTTTCGTCAATTTTTTCAAAAATGTCACCATGATGGGACCAGTTACGAACAGTTTTCATTATTATGAAAAAACACTTTAAGACTATTTCCTTTTCTTTTTTGGCAGTTTCCTCATTTTTGAAATCTATATAAAAATTGAATTTGTTAGGCCACTCTAGAGTATCCCAATGATGACTCATGATAAATACAAGTTGTTTAAAGGTGTGACTTAATTCTGATTTAGATTCTGGTTTTTGTATTGGCAACAGATGTATAACATTTTCAAGTAGTGAAATTGCTTCATTGTTTTTAAAACAAAATTTCTCATTGTCCTTAAGACGGTGATGTATTTCAAGGTTATTGTTTAATTCATCAATCAAAAATAATGAGTAATTAATTAGAAGTCGGCGTAGTTGGACATAGTCATCAGAGGTTAAATTATCAATCCATGAGGGAAGAAGGCACTCAGAATCATTTTTAGAGATAATGTCTGGTGGTGTTATTCTGGCAGCAAAAAACTTCCTATAAAATTCGCCGCATGTATTTGTTTGGGTAGTGTCATTGCCTAAATATAATTGATTAATGTGAGATTGAATTATAAAGTGGATTTCTTCCTTGCTAAGCATTTTACCCTCTTGTTCCATCTTTTTATCACCTATTTTGCTGATCTTGGATTTCATTTGTTTGTCAATCACCTCGAGAATTTCCAGCCACTTTTCTCCATCAGGTGCAATTTTAAGTTTAATAAAATCAAACTCAATAGGATCCTCCTGTGTAGCATTGCCAGTAAAACAAACTATTTTTTCTTTGGGGTAACCAGATTCAATTAGGTCGATAAATAAATGAAATCCTGCTTCTTTTTTAAAGGCCTCGCTGTCTAAGTCAAAAGACTCTGATAAAGCAATTATTTCTGGCGTTGTTTCTGATTTTTCAAGATTAATATCAAGGATTATTGCATCATATTTTATGATGGAAAGGGATTTTATGAGTTTTTGTGCTTTAGTGAAATCTTTTTCAGATGTATAGATTTCCGTTGGAAGCAACTTGCTCTTCTTGATTTGTTCAATTTCATCGTCAACCCATAAAATACTCATGTTTATCTCCAGAAGAATTAAAAAAGATTAAAATTTTATATTTTTAGAAAGAGTGTGGCCTTTAGAAATTAAGAATTCATGTTTAATTAAGTAGGTGACTGAGAATTTTCCATTTTCAGTGGAAACAGGTAAAAAATCTGTATATTCTGAGTTAGATTTTTTATCTGTTTCTATGTTTTTATTATCATTGAGTTGAAGAAGGTCTTCACGTATTGAATTTAATCCTTGCTTTGTAGATTCGATTGGCGAATCTTTTATATAAGGATTTTTGAAATTAATGGAAAGAAATTTTTCACCATGAACATGAGTATCATCACATGTAATTTCTAAAAAGTGTTTTTGGGAATGGTCAGCATATTTAAAAGCATTGATAATTATTTCAGAAAAGTGACCGTAGAAAAACGCTTCAGATGATTGATTTTTTTCAACACCAACAGAATCCCAGGTAAGACTATTTTTTTCCAATTTAATTGGTCTGAAATTTGAGTTACACCAACTGTAGCTAGAAAGTTGATTTCCAGTTGAAAAAATAACTTTGTTTTGGAAATCTGATAGGAGTGATTGATTTGTTTTGTTGGGTTGTTGAGTTACTTGACTAATAATTGAATTTACGAAGCTATTGTCATTGAGTATACGTGACAGCACTCTTGTAAAACAAAAATTAAGTAGTCCATCAATTGTCTGACACTTTTCATGGTTATGATGAATAGTATATCGTTTTACAATGTTACGTAGTTTCTTGGGATTCTCTTGGAATGCTATTTTTTTTGATATAAGGTCATTTTGTAATTTTAGAGTTAATTCAGCTTGATAAGAATCCATTAAGAGTAGTGACTCCTCATGAAATTTATTATCTTCATAGATTGTTTTTGCAATATTTGAGAGCCTTTCAGGGAAGATAGTATTGCTGAAAACATGAGTTGACTGTTGTATCATCTTTTGAATAGTAGAATGAGCTTTTTCGAGTTTTTCATTCATCTTCTCGAGTTCAGAATTTTTATCTTTTAATTCTTTATTTTTTACTTCTAGGTCTACACTTTTATAAAGTTTTTCATTCACTTTTTTAGAAAGTGAGTTTAGTCGTTTACGAATTTTGTCTTTTTCTTTTTTGGTTGTTTTTCTTTGCTCTAATTTCTGAAGAAGAGCAGGTGGGAATTCAAGGGGCTTTTCTAGTGATTTTGTTTTTAAAGTTCTTTTCTTTTCTTTTAAATACTTTTCAAAGGGACGTAATTTCTGGGCTGTTTCATCAAATTTTTCAAGGAAATCTGTGTTCTCTATAGCGTTAGATATTAATTCTGGTTCTCCGCCATTGTTATCTGTAAAGGATTTAAACCAGTCGTCTAAGTCCTCTTTGTTTGATTTTATCCATTCTTTAATAGTTGACTCCATTTTAGATAAAATAAAAGCATCTTCTGTTGACCCATAGTCAGAAAATTTGAATAGAATTTTGTTGGCTTTTTTAACTAATTTGAGAAAATCTTCAGCTTTTCTAATATCAGGAAGTGAGTTATTCCAAAATTTTCTCCTAACTCTAAGCTTTTTTGATCCAATAAATTCTACTGGAGTCGACATATCTATTCTGAAATCAAGGTGCGAAAATAATTTATATTTTTTTGCATCATTCGGGTTAGGGTTAAATGGATCAAAAAATTCACTACGTAATTCTTTTAGATCTTTTAGATCTTTTAGATCTTTTAGATCTTCAGATAGGTGAGTTTCTTTTAAGAATTTAAATAAAAAGTTATCACGCATTTCATCTTCAAATAATTCTTCATCACTATGGTAAATTCTTTTCCAAATGGATGAACACATTTCAAGAAATTGATTAGGTTTTATTTGATGAATATGAAAGATCGAAAAACTCGGAAAAAAAATATTTTCCATGCTATTAAATAAATATTCGTTAAAAGATTTTTCTTCTCTAATCTTCTTCCAAATGACTTCATCATTGGAGTTAGGCCGCTCTTTCGACTTCGACTCTTCATTTATTCGGTGTAGAAGAAAAATGAGATAAATTTCAATGATCGAAGACAGAACAGGATCATCTTTTTTTTCAAGTAAATGAAAAATTTCATCTACTTGAGTTGCTTGATTTTCATCATAAGGTTCATCTGGATTCTCGGACCTATACTTAAAAATATGTTGAAATCTTTTTGTAAGAAAGTCGGTAGCCTTGTTTTTATCTGTTTTTTCTATAAAACCATATGTCTCAAAATCATTATGAATTGTCCACCTAAAAGGAACCTGGTTGTTTGTTAAATTGTTTAAAATTTCTGCTGTTAAATTTATGTTGTAATCTGAATCTTTTATTCTTTCTATCCAGAATTGATTGAATGGAGATGTATACCAACTCTCTTTTTCAGCTTGGGAAATAGTGTTATTTATCTCTTTAATTTCATCACTATTAGTATTTTCTAGACGAGCACGAGTAGCACGGGTTAATAGTGTAAAGGGGTTGTATTCTTTGGTGCCTGATTTCGCAATTAATTTCTCTAGTTTGTCGATGCCATCTGGTAAAGAAATATTTTCTTCAAAAATTCCTTTTATTGTTGTGCATTCACTGACATGGTTTTTAGATGATATATAAAAACCTTTTTCACGGTCACGAGTAAATTCCCTATACGTGAAAAAGGCTCCTATACTGTTTTTCTGAAGAGACTTAATGAAATTATCAAAATTTTGATTAAATTCTTCCAGTTCTTCTTTAGGGAGTAATTTAGAAGTCTCTTGTAGTAATTTAAGAAAATCTGAGTACACGAAAATTTCCCCACTCTCTCTACATTTTTTTAAGCCCGTGTAGAAATTTTCTATATGTTTTCTCCATTTTTCATTGTTATTTTCAATGTAATAATGTGCTGCAATTATATTGGACTCAAAATATGGCGTATAAAATTCCATAGACTCGCTAAGTTCAATAGACTTTAAAAGATGCTTTAAACCTTTAGAGTGCGAGTATTGTTTTATTGTATTAGCGTATTTTATGATCAGATGTTGTAATGTTTTAGGTCGGCTATCATAAATAGATATTTTATCGGCAAGGTGGTGGTGTGATAACTGCAAATTAATTAAAATATTATCAGGGTCGAGGTTAAAAAATTTTTCTAAATTTAGGATGTGACGTTTATAAAGATCTAAACTACTTTTCGTAGGTTCTTTTTTATTAGATTTGCTTATTTCATTTTCAAATAAATCCTTTAAGAGGACCCAACTGGCTCCGTAGTATCCTAATGAAGAGGCACGTTTTAGGTAACGCTTTTTTATGGGACCTTGTTTTGATGATGTTTTATAATTTAAAAAGCTGTTTTTTTCTCTGTTATTTTCACCAAGAATAAGTAGTGCTTCCAAATCATTTTTATTGGCTAAATTTTCTAATTCATCTTTTGACAAGAAATCATGATTTGATAATTGTATTTGATCAAGGTAAGAGGCAAAGGTCTGACATAAATCAGTTACGTGCTGTGTTGTAATTAATTTATTAAGTTCTTTGTGAGTTTGAATATTTTTTTGATGTAAATTTAGAATATTATTTTTTAGGAATCTTTTGAAAAGTACAGTTTCCTTTTGTATTGAGTCGATTTCAATTGGGATAAGATTTGAATCGTATTCATTAAATCTGGAGGAGGTTTTAATTTTTAAGGGTGCGTCCTTTTTTATATAAAGGGCAGATATGATTTTTTTAATTTGAGTGAATGCGATCGTGATTTTATTTTTTGACTTTGAGTCAACGATGTTTCTGAATTCATTAATTTCAGTTTCCAGTAATAAAATTAGTTCATTTTCACCTTTTTCTGCTAGTTGAAAAATGTTTTCTTTTTGAGTCATGAGTTTTCCATTATTTGAACGTTGTTGCTTCACTTTACCCATAGGTTCTTAAAGTCAAATCCAATTCGATAAATACCTTGTTATTGAGCATAAACTATTTTCTTTTTATTAAAAATGATTAATGTAAGAGAAATTACAATTCATAGCGATTGATTCAGATTTTACTTTTTATTCTGATTATTGAAACTGACATTCACCTGACAAATCTCCGCTTTTTCTACCTGTAATATTACAAAACTTAAGATTTATATCCTTTAAAACAATAAGTTGAAGTTATATTTCCTGACGGTTACCTGTCAAACCAAGTTAATAGCATTGATACCCGTATGATCGACCCATAAAACAGTTTCCTGAACCTTTGTTTTCAGGATGAAATAAATTTTGGTGTAAAAGGAGTGTTAATGGCAATTGATGAAGTGCAAAAAGATGAGCAGTTATCAGGAGAAAAACTTGTCGATATTTTTCATGGAGTAGTTGGAAAAATGCTCGAAAATGAGATCGACCCCAGAGAAATCAGCCATGCAATGACTTTTGTAGCTGCAGAATTAGGTTTTATTTCGACTGAAGATAAATTAGGTGTTATTTCTGTACTTTTAGACAGTATTTCACAAGCTGCATCAATTGTTGCCAATGAGAGAGGTGAACCTCCTATAGAAATTAGTGTTACGAATACACCTGAAACTGGTAATGAAATAATTCATTGAATATTGTGTGTTTAATCAGACATAACAAAACCATATTTGATGTTTGTTTACTGGACTGCATGTATAGGAAAGATAAATGGGTAGATTAACTAAAAGTGAAAAAGCTTTTCTTAGAAACCATGATATACCCCTTTCCAGTACTTTTGATATAACGGGTATGAGGGTAAAAGATTACCACAGAGAAATGAAGGCTGAGGATAAGTTGTTTGGTTATGGGGCTAACCCATGTCATACCGCAGGCCATACATTAAAGACCCGTTCTGGGCGTTGCCCTCAATGTAAGCCCGAAACAATAGGTTATCTTAAACGTCATATTTCTGATGGTGAGATTTATGTTGCCTATTCAAGGATGAGTAGATTAACCAAGATTGGATTTTCAAAATATACACCTGATCGTATTCGCGAATTAAATAAAACCCAATACGGTGGCTGCAATGATTGGGAAGCTAAATTTAGCATGTATTCACCCTCCGCAGGGGAAGTTGAATCTGCTGCACAAAAGATTATTGAAGAATATTCTGTGTCGGGTAGATATTACTGGAATGGACCGGTTTACCGGGAGTCTCGCGAGCTATTCAGTTGTGACTATAGCGATGCTATTAACGCAATTAAACTTGTTGTATAAGGCAGTCTAAAAGACAGTCACTCTATACAAAATATAAGAAGGTATGACATGAACGACGGTAAAAGTTACATCTATCCTTTAAAAGTCCTACGGATGAAGGATTGGACATGGATATTAGATATAGAATCTGATATCACTATTAGATCGGATTTTCCTAAGTACAGATCAAAGTATGAATCTATAGACGATATGCCAGACGCTGTGAGAGATAAGCTAGCTATGCTATTGCATCTGCCTGTGATAACGGAGGTTGGAGCGCCTAGATGTGTTATGGGTATAGGCAGTCGTCCAGATAAGGATGTGTTCTGGGTATATTTAACTACAGAGGAGACGTCAACATTACACAAATTGTAAAGTTATTTAATTCTAATTTAATCGCCTTGAGATTATTAATGACATTGGGGAGGGGGCGGCACCTCAACTATAAAGTAAAGATTTTATTGGTAACCCTAGTATCCAGAAAAATTGCAGCTGAATCAGCTAGAAGTCGCTTGATTTTTTGTGGAGGGTAATAAATGAGTCATATAAGAAATCAACTAAATTGTGAAGGAAAATCATGTCACGAACTATAAAGGTTTTTGCACTTGCCCTAATTGTTTTAGTTGTTGGGTTGTATGGTGTGCAAACAAGAGAGAGTGACGAGGAAGAACCGACGGTTGAATATTCTGAATACATCATGGATGTCAGGGATGGTTTAATTGACGAAGTGACCATTGGTAATAGCATGATTGCAGTGACAAAAAAAAATGGTCAGCATTATGAAACCTTTGATCCCCATGACTCAAACATGACCGATGAACTACTTGAAAATAGAGTGAAAATAAAGGTAGCTAGGGATACAGGTCAATCTATATTTGTGCGGCTATTTTTAGTTTGGGTACCCACACTATTATTTATGTCTACCTTAATATATTTCATGCGTAAGTTGTTGAGCGCTATCGGAAGGCAAATGAATTTTGTTCATAGTACAGCAAGGCTAATGCCCGTAAATACTGTCAACGTGACATTTAATGATGTTGCTGGCATTGGTGAGGCAAAAGAAGATGTATCAGAAATAGTGCGTTTTTTGAATGACAGGGATAGATATGAATTGGTGGGTGCAAAAATACCACATGGAATTTTAATGGTTGGTCCACCGGGAACCGGTAAGACGTTACTTGCAAGAGCTATTGCAGGTGAGGCGGGGGTGCCTTTTTTCACGGTCTCTGGGTCTGATTTTGTAGAGATGTTTGTGGGCGTTGGAGCATCTCGGGTGCGTGATATGTTTGAGGACGCTAAACAGAAAGCACCTTGTATTATTTTTATCGATGAAATAGATGCGGTGGGTCGTAAAAGGAGTGCATCAGCATCAGGGGGTGGTAACGATGAGAGAGAGCAAACTTTGAATCAATTGTTGGTTGAGATGGATGGTTTTTCTGGTAACGAAGGGGTTGTTGTGATCGCTGCAACAAATCGTCCGAGCATATTAGACAAAGCTTTATTGCGACCTGGTCGTTTTGATAGGAGGGTGCGCTTTGGGTTGCCTGATATAAAGGATCGTGAACAGATTTTAGCGGTTCATTTAAAAAAAGTTCCTTGTGCAGATGATGTTGTAGTGGGTGATTTGGCTCGTGTAACTCCGGGGTTTTCTGGCGCTGAATTAGCTAACTTAGTTAATGAAGGGGCTTTGCTTGCAGCTAAATTGGGTCATCAGGAAATTACGATGGATTTTTTAGATAAAGCGCGAGATAAAATGATCATGGGCGCAGAAAGAAGATCTATGGTTATGCCTGAAGAAGAAAGGTTAATAACGGCTTATCACGAGGCAGGACATGCCATTGTTAGCAGATTAGTGTCAGAACATGCCCCAGTATATAAGGTAAGCATAATGCCTCGAGGGAATGTATTAGGGAGTACTGTTTTTTTGCCGGAGCATGATCACTATAGTATGAGTCGGGATAAGCTTGAAAGTAAAATGGCAAGTTTGTTCGGTGGTCGTGTGGCAGAGGAAATAATCTACGGTAAAAACAAGGTAACCACTGGTGCTTCAAATGATATCGAGCACGCTACCGAGTTGGCCAGGAATATGGTAACGAAGTGGGGTTTAAGTGATAAATTGGGACCAATTAAATATAAAGATGAGCGTCAAAAGTTTAGGAATTCATCGGAGCCATATTCAGAAAAAGTTGCACAAATTATTGATGAAGAAATTCGCTCCTTAGTTGATTTAAATTATTCTCTGGCACTTGCTCTTTTGAATACTAATATTGATATTTTGCATAATATGGCTCAGGCATTAATGCATTTTGAAACGATTAATAGAAATCAAATTGACGAGTTAATGTTAGGTAAAGCACTAGTTACTGAAATTAAAGGGTGAGGAGAAAAGATGATTAATAAAGTAGAACTAATTGGTAACTTAGGTGCAGACCCTGAAGTCAAAGCAATGCCCTCAGGCGGGAATGTGGTTAATTTACGATTGGCAACCACTAGACGCTGGAAAGATCGTAATTCTGGTGATCGTAAAGAAGCTACAGAATGGCATCGTGTTGTTTGTTTTAATCGAACTGCAGATATTGCAGCACAATATTTAAAGAAAGGATCTCAGGTCTATATTGAAGGGCGTATACAGACCCGTAAGTGGCAGGCCCAAGATGGTGGGGATCGTTACACCACAGAGATTGTTGCTAATTCTCTTCTGATGCTTGGGAAAAAGGATAATTCAACTGTGCGGGATTTGGATAGGAATTCTGATAGTAAAGATACAACTAATCATGATCCTGAAGGATTTCTGAAAGAGATCCCTTTTTAAGTGAGTTTTTAGTGGGTTAATAGTGGCTTTTGAGGTGGAGTGGTAATGGAAGTGTTTTTAAGAATGACTCATGTTCCTTTGATTTTAGGTGCGAGTCTATTCGAAAACTAAAGCCATATGAAATATGAAAATAGAGAAAGCGATATAAATTGTAAAATCACTAACAGGTAGTGTAGTTTCTAATACTGATGAGTAGTATTGACGGTTATTTAATATACCGCCTGTTTTTTTAAAACATAGTACAAATTTTAAAAGCAAAGGGAGCCGGATGTATGCCTAATTCTAAAAATGACAATGGAACACAGCCAGTCAGTAATGCAACTAATTCATGGATAAATAATCCTGATCCAGCAAGATTGATTCACGGATTACGTGATACTGGTTATGACTTTTACACTGCATGCGCAGATATAATTGATAATTCAATATCTGCAAATGCAGAAAATATAAATATCAAAATTGTTCTAGAAACTGGTGGTCAAAAATTTGTTTATTTTGGCGACGATGGTCATGGTATGGATGAAGCGGGCTTGCGCAATGCCATGCGTTATGGTGCTAAGGTTCGTGACAATTTGGCATCTCTTGGGAAGTTTGGTTTAGGTTTGAAAACGGCTTCAAGTTCAATTTGTCTAAAGTATGCAGTTATTTCCCGTGATAAGCCTAACTCGTCATTAAAAAAAATGACATGGGATTTAGAGCACGTTAATAATATTAATCAGTGGGAAATGTTAGGTGAAGAAATAACAGAAGATGAGGTAGAAATATTTGATGAATTATGTGGAAAAGTAGGAACATTGGTTATATGGGCTCGTTGTGACCGCCTACTCAGTAAAAATTATGAAGTGCCTGGAGGAACGAAGGAAAAGAAAGCAATAAATTACAAAATAAGTAAATTAAAAGAACATTGTGCATTGATTTTTCATAAATTTCTTAATCCTCACGATGAAAATCACAAAACAGTAACAATATCTGTAAATAGTGAGGCAGTAAAATACTGGAACCCTTTTTATCCTGAATGCTCAGAGCAAATGCTGTCGCCAAAGTTAACCAAGATGAATATACAGATAGCGGATGGCAGTATTCATAGTGCCAGCATTAAGGCATGGATTCTTCCTCACTCAAAAGATATGACTACAGAGGAAAATTCTGAATTTGCAAAAATCTCTAATCGAGGCCAAGGATTTTATATTCATCGAGAGGGGCGCATTATTCATTATGGTGGGTATATGGGAATCTGGAGAGCAGATGAACCTCACTGTTCTCTTTTAAGAATCGAATTCGATTTTGATCATCACTTAGATGAGGCTTTTAGTGTTGATGTTAAGAAAAGTAGAATATTACTTGATTCTGCTTTGGAAGAAGGGCTTAAAACGCGACTTGCTCCGGCATATAATGAGGCAAATAATCGTTATCGTCGCATTCAAGCAGTAAGTGTTATTAGTGGGCTTTCACACAATGATTCAAACAGAACAATTACTGAAACTGAGAATACTACCCGGGTCACTGTTGAAGAGGCTGATGAAAATAAAGGTGAGGCTTTAGTCTCAAATAACAGGGGGCATGGAATTAAGATTATTACTCCAGTCGAAAATAATGTAGATCCTGAAAGACTGTATGTTAATGCTGTTGAAGGAATAATAGGCGGAGCTCTTTGGGAGCCAGTCTTAACAAGCGCAACTGATAGCCATCATGAAACTGGCGTTCACATAAATAAACAACATGATTTTTATACAAAGGTTTACAGTCAAGCAAGTAAAAACTTGTCAGTGGAGGGGCTGGACCTTCTCTTATGGGCATTTGCTGCAGCGGAACATAAAAATACTAATGAAGAACTTAAATTCATGTGGGAGGACATTAGAGATGAGGTTTCATCTAACTTAAAAAAACTACTGCGTTCTGTTGATCTTCCATCGTCAGAGTAAATATTACTTATGAATGAACATCAGTTGGTTAAAATTAAGGATAGGATCCGTGAAAAAGCTGGAATTAATGTGGAGGGGGAAATAGGTCCAGCAAGCCCGCGGAAAAGTCTTTTATTTTGGTTTGACAATTTCAATCGTGGTAATGGGCCAGTTTTTTCAATCAGGCCCTCAGGATTGAAAAGACATATTATTTTACTTGAATTTGGACCTTATGCGGCTGATTGTATAGAACACATTAAGACAAGATCTACCCAGGAGTCTTACGCAATTGCGTATGCATTTGTGGATCAGCTTGCAGAACAGTTTGATGTTAAGTTGAACGATAATCCTATTAAAAGTAACTGGCAAATTGACACATTTTTTAATATCGAGATTACGCGTACTAATCTTAAACAAGATGACTTTGAATGTATCAGTGATTCAGTTGAATTAGCGATGGTTCCTCTTATGGCTGCAATAGCAGAACTTATTGGTTATGAGGAAGTTGGACAGGAAGATGGAGATAAAGAGGGTGAATTAAAGCAGTCACTGATTACAAAAAGGGAGCGCAGTCCCAGAAATCGATTACTTTGTCTTTCAATTCATGGAGCAATTTGTTGTGTTTGTAAACTTGATCCAGAATCTATTTATAGCTCAGGTCTTGGGTCTATTATCGAAATTCATCACATAGAACCCTTGTCAGAAATAGAACAAGCGAGAATATATAATCCTCGTACCGACCTAGTGCCACTTTGCCCAAATTGTCACAGAGCAATTCATAAGCGCAAGCCTGCATATAAACCCAACGAGCTTAAGGATATGCTTATAAAATGAATGTCTTCGTAGATGAGTTGGATGCTGATTATCGTAAATTTGATGAGGATAATTTACCGTATTCATTTAGTAGTAGTGTGCTGTCTCCTGTATTGAGAATTGAAAGCATAAATGGAAAATACTCGGCATTATTGGGAGCAAATGTAAAAAAAGGGAATGAGGTTAGTTTCATTCCTTGTCTATCGCAATTACATAACTGGATTCAGGATGGAGAAAGGATTAAACCACTACCCTATGATGCACCCTCGATTGTTCATGAGGCAATATCAGACGATGACATTCATAATTTAAAATTTCAAACAGTATTAATTCTTTCCCGTGAGGGTATAGATGGGATTAAAGTGGAAATTACACCTTCTGTATTTGAAAAAGCAAATATACGTTCGCTAAGTATGTCTCTTAATTCAGGCATACCAAAACTAAATGCTAAGCTTTATGGATATCAGGTACAAGGAGTAGCCTGGATAAATAGTGCCCTCGAATCTGTCGGAGGCGTTATATTGGCCGATGAAATGGGGCTTGGTAAGACTATTCAGATAATTTCTGTTTTACTGTTAAAAGAACCAACTAATGAGAGACCTGCACTAATCGTTTGTACAACAACGCTTATTGCTAACTGGTGTCGTGAAATCACAAGATTTGCACCGACTTTAACTTTTATTGTTCATCGAGGGTCCAACCGGACTGGTTTCTATAAGGACTTAATGAGGTCACAAGTCGTTATCACAACATATGATACGCTAATAAATGATACCTCTTTATTCCATGGAATAGATTGGGAGTTTCTAATATGCGATGAAGCTCAAGCTGCTAAAAATCCAGAGTCACAACGCAGACAAGTGTTAGGTGATATTCCAAGGAGGTATACCATTCCTGTCACGGGAACCCCTATGGAGAATACGCTAATGGATCTTTGGTCTCTTGGCGACCTTGCGATTCCAGGTATGTTGGGAGATAGAGAAGCCTTTAGTTCCCGCTATCCAGATACAGAGTTAGGAGCAATAGAGTTAAGTTATATTTTTGACACTATAATACTTAAAAGACAGGTTAAGGATGTTGCGAATGACTTGCCAGAAAGAACAGATATTGATTTTCCAGTAGAACTTGAGGCAGGTGCCGAGCTTGAATATATCAGAATTAAAGAAGAAGCTATTGCTGAATATGGTGCTGTAGGTAAACTTGTTGCTGTCGGTCAACTTGCACTCTACTGTGCCCACCCATGGCTACGTATAAAGAACCCTGAGGACCCAAACTGGGAAGATAATGTAGAGTTAAATAAAAGGTTGTCATACTCACTTTTAACACCAAAAATGGAAGTGTGTATTCAGTTGCTTAAAGAAGCTTTTATGACAGGAAAAAAAGTTCTTATTTTTGCAGCATATAATCATTGTGGCGAACTCATAAAAAAAGCTTCAATACAAAAAGTATTACCTACTGCATACTGGGATTCTATTAATGGATCAACACCCCAAGCTGACAGGCAAACAATAGTTGATCAATTTTCGCAATATGTTGGTCCAGCAGTTCTGGTGCTAAATCCAAAAGCTGCTGGTGCCGGTCTTAATATTACTGCGGCAACTGTTGTTATTCATTATACTCAAAACTGGAACCCGGCTTTAGAAATGCAAGCTTCCGCTCGGGCCCATAGGCGAGGGCAATGTCTTCCTGTGACAGTTTACCGCCTCTATTATCAAGGAACGGTGGAGGAAACAATGGTGGAACGCAGTCGTTGGAAGCGAGAGCTAGGGGCAATGGCAGTACCAATTAGTTCTCGAGATAAAGAAGATATTGAAGATGCTCTTAAAATCAATCCATTAGTCAGGTCTTAAAATTGTCAGCTTCATACGCAAAAGTTCTTACTAAAAACGATACTGGTGAAACAGGTGCTCACCAGGCAGGTATTGCAGTGCCTAAAGCTAATCAGGAATTACTCAGTTTCTTTCCCTTTTTAAATCCTGGAGAGTTCAATCCAGATTCGTGGTTGTATTGTACTGACACTGATGGTGAGGAATGGGAAATGCGTTATATCTACTACAATGGTAAAGCGTTTGATCCACCAAAAAGTACACGTAATGAATATCGAATCACTCATATGACAAAGTTTTTTACTAAGTGGAGGGCAAAGACGGGTGATGCAGTTGTTTTTAGCAAAACCAGTAGAGAAAATCACTTCCAAATTTCTATTAAACCTGAATCAGGTAGTAGAGAGAACATGGATAAAACTGAGGATAACAATGTAATTGTCCTTAGAGGTTGGTCCCGCGTTTATTAGATATAATTTCTGGTATTTAATTAACTAAATTAGTTTAGTTGAGTGTCAATTTCCCTGTTTTTCGCCAATATAGCCATAAAGGTTGGATATGCTTAAATATTGACTGGTTTTATCCATTGCCTATCTGGGTAAAATGAGTGATAATTCGTCACACATTTTACCCAGAGAGTTTTTATGGAGCAGCAATTAGAAGATTTAGTCTTACTTAAAAAAACCCTCGAAATATATGACCAGAAACAGATTGCTGAATATCTGAATGATCTTGGTCAGGACAATTGGAACCGAGAAATGATCAATCGATGGCTTAAGGGTAAGTCACAGCCCAAGCTCTCATATGCTGAATATGAGCACCTCAAATTATTATTGCCATTACCGCCTGAATCTAATGATTATGATTTCACCTTTATAGATTTGTTTGCCGGGATAGGTGGTATACGTAAGGGTTTTGAAGCTGTTGGTGGTAAATGTTTGTTTACCAGTGAATGGAATAAATATGCAGTAAGAACCTATAAGGCGAATCATTATTGTCACCCTGAAGAACATTCTTTTAATAAAGATATCAGAGAAGTAACCTTAAGCGACCAGTCAGATGCTTCTGACACAGAGGCTTATTCTAATATTAATAAAAAAATTCCAGAGCATGATGTGTTGCTTGCAGGTTTTCCTTGCCAGCCTTTTTCATTAGCGGGTGTTTCCAAGAAAAATTCACTGGGTCGTAAGCATGGGTTTGAATGTGACACACAGGGCACATTATTTTTTGATGTTGCGCGAATTATAAAGGCCAAGCAGCCTTCAGCTTTTCTTCTTGAAAATGTTAAGAATCTGAAAAGTCACGATAAAGGAAAAACATTTAGAATTATTATTGAGACCCTGGAGGACCTGGGGTATTGGGTTGCTGATGTACATGAGGTAGGTGCCGATGATCCTAAAGTTATAGATGCGCAAAAATTTGTTCCTCAGCACAGAGAACGTATCGTGCTGGTTGGATTTAGAAGAGATTTAAATGTACATGAGGGATTTACATTAAGGGACGTTAGTCTCCCCGAGTCTGTTCCAGAGTTTAAAGATATTCTGCAGCCAGCCAGAGAAGTAGATAAAAAGTACATATTATCTGAAAAGTTATGGGTTTATCTTTATAACTACGCCATTAAACATCAGATGAAAGGTAATGGCTTTGGTTATACTTTAATGAGAAAGAAAAATAAAGTTGCTAGAACATTATCTGCCAGGTACCACAAAGATGGTTCAGAAATTTTAATTGATAGAGGGTGGAGTGATAATAAAGGTTTCGATGACGAAGCTAATATGAGGAAAAGGCCAAGAAGGTTAACACCAAGGGAATGCTCAAGGTTGATGGGCTTTGATGCATTAGGTGAGTCTAACTTTAAAATACCAGTATCTGATACACAGGCTTATAAACAATTCGGAAACTCTGTAGCCGTGCCTGTATTTAAATCTCTTGCAAAGCTCATGAAACCACAGATTATACAAGCAATACAGATACAAAAAAACCACACAAAATCTGCTTAAATAACAATGGTAGACGTTCATTCTCCTGAAGTCCGCAGAAAAAACATGCAGGCTATTAAAGGGAAGAATACAAAGCCAGAAATAAAGTTAAGAAAGTTGTTATTTAACGCAGGGTACAGATACCGCATATCCCCAAAAACATTACCTGCCAAGCCGGATATCTATTTATCTCGTTACAAAGCAGCTATTCTAATAAATGGGTGCTTCTGGCACGGGCACAATTGTTACCTCTTTAAACTCCCTCAGACAAGGACTGATTTCTGGTTGAAAAAAATCTCTGACACAATAACCAGAGATGCAAAGAAGTTAAAAGAATTAAGAAAAATGAATATCAGAATTCTTATTGTTTGGGAGTGTGCCATTATAGGACGAGATAAGCTTACAGAACAAAACTTGACTACACTTGTAATAAACTGGATTAACTCAGAAAATACACTTTCCGTCTGTGACTTAGAAGGATTAGTAAATATACGAGAAACTGAAGGATGCTTTCCAAGTTGCTGCGGCAATATACCTGTCTGCCGCTAATATTCCTTTTTCATTAACCACTACCATTTTAGAAGGTTATTTCAATGGCCGCAGGTCAGGGAACGTATGATACCCCATCATTATTAGGTCACAGAGCTTACCTAAAAAACCCCAACAACTGAAACAGTTCAAACGCTCCGTTCACAAAGTTACGACTGTGAAGGCGTATTACTTTATTTGATGGTTACAGAATCATATGATTGCAAATATGGTATTTCGGGGCATAAGATTCAGATTTTTACGTTTAATCTTAATCAAGAGTGGCAAGGAATATCTGAGGATCTTCTTGCTCTTGTAGCCTACTTAATTGTTGACTAAATAAGTCATAAGAATACAATGGACCTTAGCGCTGATTTGAACTCAGCTTGCAGAGCGCTTTATAAATACTAGCTAAAGAGGGAATCTCAAGGCCCGATTTGGCATAAGCTAGAGCGGGTTTTTTTATGCCTGTTAGAAACCGCCGAGTTAATTCCAACAACTTGCAGGGCGGTCAATAAATGCTGCTAAAGCGTTGAACGGCATTTCTAATGCTGATTTCAACCATTTTTAATAAGAAATCAGAAAAGAGGTGCCAGCATGTCTGCTAAAACATTAGTTCGTAAACAATCCGAAGTCCAACCGTCACTACGAGTCTTGGGTGTCTATGGGTACGATGATCTTGAACCAGTCATCTGGGCTGCACTAACAAGTGGTGATCCCCTTTTACTGATGGGCAATGCAGGAACTGGCAAGACCTATTTGCTTAATAGTCTTGCTGAGGCATTACAACTTGAACATCGCCACTATAACGCCAGTTTGATTTCATTCGATGATCTGGTCGGCTTTCCTTATCCATCTGAAAACTACCAATCAGTCAGTTACCTTTCCACACCCGCAACGGTCTGGAAAGCACAGTCTGTTCTGATTGACGAAATTAACCGGTGTAAACCCGAACACCAAAACAGATTGTTTTCGCTGATTCATGAGCGACGAGTTCAAGGCATTAGTCTGGATAAGCTTCAGTACCGCTGGGCCGCACAGAATCCACCACCCGACCCGGAAGATCCCAATGCTGAGATCTATGAGGGTGTTGAAGCATTAGACCCAGCCCTTGCAGACAGATTTGCCTTCTTGATTGAAGTGCCTGACTGGCATCAGTTTTCGGATACAGATAAACAGCTTGTGACAGACCCGGCGGGAACGGGTCAAATCTCAGATGATAATGGTCTACTGTCAGCACAGGTTAAGGAGTGGCAAAAACAATTTGAACTGCTATTACAATCACCACCCGCTATAGTCATCGACTATGCCTGTATTGTTGCAGATCAATTCAAGTCAGTAGATATTCGCTTGTCTCCGCGACGAGTCAGACAAATTGCCCGTAATCTTCTAGCTCTTTTAGTGGTTAGCGGTGATACATCCAGAAAAGGAGTGTTTTTACTCGCTCTGCAATCCAG